>Ga0066472_100025_pt1 | contig 52921 bp, 52 predicted proteins | sample LakWasM106_HOW12_2_FD_59582 | JGI IMG/M metagenome (GOLD analysis project Ga0066472, IMG submission 59582) | Freshwater sediment methanotrophic microbial communities from Lake Washington under simulated oxygen tension - Sediment Metagenome 106_HOW12 | ecosystem: Environmental > Aquatic >...
GGATAGAGTATTGGTTTCCGAAGCCAAGGGTCGTGAGTTCGAATCTCGCCGGGCGCACCACACAAGAATTTGTCTACGTTATCAATTAACAATCCTATCGCTGGGGTAATGCCAGAGGCACTTTCAATCTGGCTACCTTTAGACTGGCATTGTTCCTTTTTGTTGGCAGAGATAGTAGATCACCTCGTTCCAAACCAATGGCTAGGTCGCCTAGTTCATTAAACAACACTTTCTTATTGCATCGGTTTATACGATAAAAGTTTGGCTATCGATTTAAAAAATTCCCGTTTCGGATGCGTATGTTTCCAAAAAAGTCCGATTTGTCGATAGGGGTTAGAGTCCACTGGAATATATCGAATATCCGTCTCATCTGGATTGATGGCTACGCTAGGCATTAAAGTTACGCCCAATCCGTTTTTAACCATAATGCGTAAAGTTTCTAGACTTGCTGCTCGAAAATTGTCTTCTAGAGCATTCTGCGCAGCGCAAAGTGCTAAAACCTGCGAACGCAAACAATGCCCCTCATCAAGCAACAACAACTTCTCTTGCATCAAATCATTCATATTTAATTCAGTTAAATTGGTAAGTGCGTGATTATCTGGAATCGCCGCAAAAAACGGATCATCAAATAAATGTGCATGCTCTAATTCGTCATGCTCTACTGGATAAGCGAGCAACGCGGCATCTATTTTCCCACTCGCTAACAAACTCACTAAATTGTCGGTTTTCTCCTCGAGTAAAGTCAACTTTAAGTCTGTAAAGTGTTGCTTTAACCGAAACACATATTCTGGAAACACATAACTAGCTAACGTAGGAAATGCGCCTAGGGTGACTTTATTTACCTTGGGTTCACTGGCAGATTTTGCGAGCAATTTAATGTGATTCGCATCTTCATTTATTTTTTTTGCTATCTCGACAATCTGCACACCTATATCTGTTATCTCAACTTGGCTAGACTCTCTCGTAAACAACTGTACATCTAAATATTCTTCTAACTTCTTAATTTGTGTGCTCAGCGTAGGCTGACTGATAGCACATGAGTTAGCTGCTGCAGTGAAGTTTTTAAATTCAGCCACCGCAACGATATATTGTAAATCTCTCAAATTCATTTAAGTCCACTCCATACCCTATGGTTTGTAAGGTAATTGTTTGATGCATTTGCGCCAAGACAATTTTCCCGAAGCCAACCTAAGCAATTCTATTAGTTACCCTTAGGACTTAAGGCATTGATTTTATTTATGCCCGTATAGAAATAACGAATTTCCAACATCTTTAGGCATGCGATTGAATGGCATCCATAGCACTTGCTATTGATTAACTTTCGAATTGAACCTAAGGAGATATACCATGAGAAAGACCGTACTTTTAACCGCTTTAGTTATTTCTAACGTTGCGTTTGCTGGCAACAATATTACTGCGGATACCAATCTTGCCATTGGAGCCAACACAATTCTGGCAAATTTCAAACGTGTTACAGAGGTGCCTGCCACCGAAACGCCCAATGTAGACAAATCTCTTGCTATAGGTGCGAGATCCATCTTGGGCATTTTCCCACGCCAAACAGAAGTTGCCTCTACCGAGAAAGCAAATGTGGAGGCCTCTAAGACTGCTTTCATCAAAGGCGTGATGAATCGTACCAATGACTACTACCAGCAAAATCCCAACCGACAAGCAACCAATGAAGGCAAGGTAAATGTGAATTAAGCCACAGCTCCCTTTCCCTTCAAATCACTGATCAACTTAGTAAATGTGGCTATAGGTTTTATCAATGACTGCATTTACTAAATCAATTTCTCGATAGTTTTAACTCAGATTCAGAATGTCGACCATGCTGTATGTGGATTTGATACTGCATGCAGATTCTTAATCTTATTAATAGACGGGGTACATATGAAACTGACACAAGCTCTTAAGCGGTCGATACTTCCACTAGCAGTATCGATGGCCTTTGCATCAACTTTGGCAATTGCGGGGGATTATGACAATAACAAATTCTGGTGGCCAGAGCGTTTAGACCTATCGCCACTCAGGCAAAATCTTCCAGAGTCTAACCCATACGGCAAAGACTTCAACTATGCTAAAAACTTTGAAAAGCTTGATCTAAAGGCGGTCAAAAAAGACATTTCCGTTGTGCTGAAAACCTCACAACCTTGGTGGCCCGCTGATTATGGCAACTATGGACCATTCTTTATCCGCATGGCATGGCACAGTGCCGGCGTATATCGCACTTTTGATGGTCGAGGTGGTGCATCTGGTGGCCAACAACGTTTTGAGCCACTGAATAGCTGGCCGGACAACGTCAACTTAGATAAAGCCCGCCGTCTACTTTGGCCTGTAAAACAAAAATACGGGCAAAACATTTCATGGGCAGATTTAATGGTCTTAGCAGGCAATGTAGCTTTAGAGGACATGGGCTTTAAAACCTTTGGTTATGGCGGTGGCCGTCAAGATGATTGGGAGGCAGAAATAGTCAATTGGGGACCAGAAAAAGCCTTTATGGAGGACAAGCGTCACTCGGCTAGCGGAGAGCTGGCCAAACCACTTGCCGCGGTGCAGATGGGCTTAATTTATGTGAATCCTGAAGGTCCTGGTGGCAACCCAGACCCGTTGTTAGCTGCTAAGGATGTACGTGAAGCGTTTGGCCGTATGGGCATGAATGATGAAGAAACTGTGGCTCTCATTGCAGGCGGCCACACCTTTGGTAAAGCCCATGGTGCTAAAAAACCAGAAGGTTGTGTAGGTGTAGAACCCGCAGGGGCAGCGATTGAAGAACAAGGCCTGGGTTGGAAAAATAAATGTGGTAGCGGCAATGCTGGCGACACCATTTCTAGTGGCTTGGAAGGTGCGTGGTCAGTTAGCCCCACTGCCTGGACATCACAATACCTGGATAATCTGCTTACATTGGAATGGGTGCAATCAAAGAGCCCTGCTGGCGCAACGCAGTGGGTACCAAAGAATGCTGATCAAGTTAAGTTTGTGCCAGATGCGCATGATCCAAACAAACGCCATGCACCTATTATGTTCACGACTGACTTGGCACTGAAGTTTGACCCTGTGTATAGCGAAATTACCAATCGCTTCTGGAAACAGCCTAAAGAATACGAACTGGCTTTTGCTAAGGCTTGGTTTAAATTAACTCATCGTGACATGGGCCCGCGTGCTCGCTACATTGGTGCAGAAGTTCCCAAAGAGCCGCTGATTTGGCAGGATCCAATCCCGCCTCTTGATCATAAATTGATTAATGATACTGATGCTGAGAAGTTAAAAACACTTATTTTAAATTCGGGCTTAAGTACACAACAGTTAGTTAAAACTGCATGGGCCTCGGCTTCAACCTTCCGTGGCACAGACATGCGTGGTGGTGCAAATGGCTCTCGTATTCGTTTGGCTCCGCAAAAGGATTGGGAGGCGAATGACCCTGCTGAATTAGCGAGTACATTGACTAAACTTGAAAGTGTTCAGCAAAGCTTTAACAAATCGCTTTCTGGCGGTAAGAAAGTATCTTTAGCTGATGTCATTGTTCTAGGTGGAAATGCCGCGATTGAGCAAGCCGCGAAGCAAGGTGGTTTTAACATTAAAGTACCGTTTAAAGCGGGTCGCATGGATACATCACAAGCGCAAACAGATGCAAAATCATTTGAAGTCTTAAAGCCTACCGCAGACGGTTTCCGCAACTACTTTGGAGAAGGCAATCCACATTCACCGGCTGAGATGCTAGTAGATAAGGCCAACAACCTGACGCTATCTGTGCCAGAAATGACTGTGTTGGTAGGTGGCATGCGGGTGCTAGATGCCAATGCCGGGCATTCTCAAATGGGCGTGTTGACCAGTACACCAGGTGCATTAAACAATAGTTTCTTTGTAAATCTGTTAGATATGTCTACGCAATGGTCCAAGTCTTCCACCGCGGGTGTTTTTGAAGGTAAAGACCGCACAACCGGCGCAAACAAATGGACAGCCAGCACGGTTGATCTGATTTTTGGATCTAACTCTGAGTTGCGCGCGGTGTCTGAAGCCTATGCGTCCAATGATGCGAAACAAAAGTTTGTTAATGACTTCGTGAGCGCCTGGACAAAAGTAATGAATTTAGATCGTTTCGATAAAATCTAAACCTCTCGTTTGTGACCACAAGAGTCCGTTAAATCTTTGCGGACTCTTGTTGCCTCTCCCATGTTGTCCTGCGACCTTTACTTTTTCCCCTATGACTCTCCCCGCGCATCAAATTGCGCTCTTGCTTGTTCAATCTGTGGGCGATTTTTAAGTCCCCAAGAGGCTAATGCTCTCAGCGGCGTGATCAGCGAACTGCCTAGTTCGGTCAGCTCATACTCTACTTTCGGTGGGATAGTGGGATAAACAGTGCGCGTCACGAGGCCATCGCGCTCGAGGCCGCGTAAGGTTAACGTGAGCATACGGTGTGAAACACCGCCAATAGTACGCAGGATAGTATTGAAGCGCTGTGGTCCGTTGGATAGTACACCAACCACCATCACCGTCCATTTATCTCCAATGCGATCTATCACCTGCACTAGCGCTTTGCACTCGGCATGCGTCTCTTGATCTGGTACTAACGTCTGCACTGCTGAAGGTATGGGATCAGTCACGAAACTCTCCAAATCTGGGCAATAGGGAACAAATATGTTTGTCGCGCACTTATTTGTGCGTTCTTGTAAATTATGCAGATATCAAAGATAGTGTTACGTACAAATTTATCGTTACTTATTTTGCATCAATGTCCATTCACAGGCAACCCCTCAAGGAGAGAACTTAATGACCAAACTACTTCATATTGATACTAGTATTCAAACCAATAACTCAGTGAGCCGGAAACTGTCGGCGGCTATGGTGGCCAAGTTAAAGGACGGCAACCAGAATCTTGAAATCACCTATAGAGACCTTTCCGCTCAGCCGTTGCCACACCTGACAGAAACTGTCTTTGCGTCCTTTCTCGCGTCGAATATTCCAGACCTGACACCCGAACAGCACGAAGACGTGACGGAAAGCGCCAAAGTGCTTGCTGAGTTTTTGGCAGCAGATACTGTTGTGATCGGAGTCGCGTTTTACAACTATTCAATTCCCAGTTCACTCAAAGCCTGGATTGATCGTATAGTTGTTGTTGGCAAAACCTTTAATTACAGTCCCCAAGGGCCAAAAGGCCACGCAGGTGGAAAGCGGGTAATCATCGCCATTGCGCGTGCAGGCGTGTTTGCTGAAGGGACACCTAACGCACATCGAGAGCACGCTGAACGATATCTACGCGATATCTTCGCGCTGATTGGCATTGATGATTTGGAGGTCGTCGTTGCTGAAGGGTTGGCATATGGGCCAGAGGCAAGTGCTGCGTCTCTGCAAGCAGCTATGAGCCTTATCAATGCTCTTCCTGCGACTGCAGCCTGATTAATGGCTGCAAGAGATAAAGCATTGGGAGATTCGTTATGTTAAAGATAGATCTGTATTCGGATATCCGCCACTTGAAGTCGCAGCAAGGTTTAATCATAGACTTGTTTACATCCATTTCCGAACGGTAATGGTCGTCACGCGCGTATCATGGCAGATGCCATTCTCACCATAGTTTATAGGACTACATCTATTGATTGGGCTGGCGGATATGATCTGCAAACAATGAATGAGCGCAGAGATATTTATATACAAGCACTCAGGGCCGCTGATGGACGAGACTATGGAACACTTTTTAGTTTTGTAGGATATACCTAAGCTTGAACATCACTGTCATCTTAACTCACGCCACAAGGTTATGCGGCTGACCTTCAATTTAGTTACAATCTCAGTGATACACCAATGCTTAACTTCGGATAGTCACCGCAAATTATTAAAATCTAAGGACACATCATGAAAAAACTATTAGTAAACGTACAACTTGAACTAGACATTCCTGACACTTGGGACTTAGTGGAGCACCCTGACGAAGTTCAGGCAATCAAGCTTGAAGATGGACGATTTATGTACATGAGCTTCTTGCCTATGTTCACGTCAGACCCTAAAGCTGGGGCTGAATGGTCTAGCGAATGCTCGGATGCATTCAGTGAAGAGATTTTAGACATGGTGGCTGATGAAGAGGTGTTAATGAAATTTGAACCTTAGGTCTCCACTCATTCTGCACTTTCTGGCCAGCCGATGTTGGGCTAACCACACCCCAACTCAAGCCCTCCTGATCTAGTAAACACTCGCGGCACTGAGTGAAAAACTGCTTGGCACCTTCATATGCCGCATATTAGTTGCTTTCGGTTTTAAGAACGCATCAATCGCAGCGGCTAAACGTTCAGGTTCATCGTATGGCAGCCCGTGCCCCACATCAGGGATTAGCTTGTATTGCAGGTCTGGGTTAAGTGCATGCAACTCACGGGCGGTTTCAGCAGACACAATGCCCTCGCTGCCAAGTACTAATAACGTTGGGACGTAAATATTGCGCACCAGCTCATCAAACTCCGGGTGCGGCGGGATGAGCACATCGAAAGCGCGCGGATTGGTGCGGAACCTGGCTTGCACAAGATGTTCAAGCATCTCAGATGAACGATACCGATGTTTGGCTTTGGCTTCTTTAAACAATTCTGTTTTGCTGGAGCGCAATATCTGGCGGTGCTGTTTAACCGCTTCACGTTCGTCCAGTTGGCCTTGCCACTCAGGGCTGATGAATGTCGGGTCGGCCAGCACAATGCCTTCAATCGCAAAACCCAAGCGGCTGGCGACCATCGCGGCGGTCATACCGCCCATTGAGTGTCCAAGCAGGTAAGGCGATTGAATGTCTAGCGTTCTAATCAGTTCGATCACATCATTGGCATGATCTTGGTAGGTGTATCCATGCAGGGGCGCGCTCGACTGGCCATGGCCGCGCGCATCCGGCATGATGATGTCGTAGTGGTCTTCAAGTTCACGCGCCAGTTGCGACCAGCAGGCACCGCTGCCTGTGAGCCCATGCAGCGCGATCAAGGTGGGTTTGTTGCCACCGGTTCTTAAATAGTGAATGTTGATGCCGTTTGCGCGGCACACCGTATCCGTCCAGTTGGCAGAAATAATGTTTTTACGTGTCATGATTAAAACCTTCTGAAAGAACCAGTAACCACACCCCATATGGCAAATTGCATTCTGCCCTGGATGAGGATGGGTTCATATTTACCTGAGGAGTTGGCGGGCAATAGCTTGGGATCGCCGTTTTTTTGTTTGGCCAGGGTCTTGATGGTGAACTCGCCATCAATCATGGCCAGCACGATGTCACCAATCGAAGCCTGCCGCCTTTTATTGACAATGGCTTTATCGCCCGGCATCAACCCTGCCTCTATCATGGACTCGCCCTGGATGGTGACAAAAAAGGTATTTGCCGGGTCATCAATCAAGTAGCCATTAGGGTCCATGCGCGACTCTTCATCGCTATCTGCCGCAGAGGGCAAACCGGCGGGCACTTTGGACTGGTACAGTGGCAGGCTTAAGTTATCAATCTCTTCACATAGCTGTGTGAACTCATCCACACTATCCAGGTTACCTTCCAGCTGTTGCAGGCGTTGCTTTTTGGCATACGCCTCCAGAAAGCTGGCGATGACCGGCTTTTGGCTGTCAGGGACACGGATGACGCTGGTCGCCTCCATATACGTCCCTGTACCAAGCTTGCGGCCTGAACCCGGCCGTTTGCCACCATTTTTTTTGTCTTCAGTGCTCATGGATTTTATTGTAACAACAATCAGTTTTTATTGTAACAAAAATCAGATTATTTTTTGTAAAGCGTCTGACAGCATTCAAAAAGTACAAGCCTGATTCCAATTTAAATTTCCGGGCGCATAAAACACTTCAACTCAAGATATCAATCGCTATTGGATTAGTTATTATCATGTCTTAACTTTTAAAAAGAAAAATAACATGCATAAACTCATCATTGCAGGTCTATTCGTAGTACTCATTGCTACAGGCTGGCTGCAGGATATTCAGCTAAGTGCAGCCGAAAAAATTAACATCGCCTTCCCGCCAAGAGCTGAAGTCAGGATTCAACTTGAAACATTAGAGTCACTGATCCCTTCTGATGATCCAGCCATGGAGTCATTCAAGAACACTTATGAATCAAAACTGAATTTAAGAGCCTTAAATTGCATGCAAGGTAACGATATCAGTCGCTTTGATTCAATCAACAGCATAAAAAAATTACCCATCGATCGCGATTGCCTAAAGCAACAGGATGATCAGTTGCAAGTACTTATTGGAGCGACGTTGGTTGGTTTCAGGCTTAACCAGCCGCCATTAAAACCATTGGTTAAGTTAGGTCCACCCTCTGCGATTACTGGTACTGATGGCATTGAAATTTCAAGAGGAAAGTCCGCCTCTAAAGCAGGCATTGCAGTTTTGAGAGGCTCAAGAAATGAATTTATTTCTGTCGAGATCCCAGGGGGAAAAAAGATTGCCAGCTTGCCCACCATAGCTGAAGCCTTTCATACCAATGAGTCAATTTCTCCAAATGGAAGAGTATTGGCGATTCCGGTAAACCATAAAGACCTTCGCTTTGTGGATATAGAAACCGGGCAAGACCTATGGTTAATCTCAGACATAGGCCAAGTTTATGCTTGGCTTCCAGAAGTGCAGGCCGCTTTGGTTCGAGACAATAAAACTGGAATGGGAAACGGTAGTGTATCGCTGATAGATTTCAAAAAAGGAAACATCAAACCCTATTCAGTCTCGCTAAAGAATCAAACCTGGGCACTCAATATCAGTGAGTCACCATCACGTCTATTAATTGGTTCTTACAAAGACTTTTCCTTACTCGAAAATACGCGTACCGCTGAAGGCGTCAACGCGTCGGTAATAAAAGAATTTAGAATAAAATCCCCATCAGCAAATATAAGCTCTCTCACCCCGACCCTAATGCTTGATGGCAAAGCAATAGTGTTTGTGACTGGCCGTGATTTTATGCTGTTTAATCTAGAAACCAGAGAAGAAAGATTGTGGGAATCTGGCTTAGTCATTGGGAACAACTATGCCAAGCTAAGCGAGGATGCTATTTTGGTAGATGGGCAAAGCCTTACTAATGCAGGAGGCACGAAGCCATTCGTTTTTAATATCCACAATTCAACCTTATCACCTGTTGAAACGGCGGAGGCTGATCAAGGAATCATTTACGAATTAAATGGACGCACCGGCTTTATGCGCAGAAGTTACCAGAAAGTCTGGGTGGGGGATGAACTTCAATCCGGCAAGGCTGAATCCCTAGATGTCTTGATTGAGGGGCGCAAACTGGAAAGACAGTTACAGGCACTGGAGCAAGAGGAACGGTTATCTAAAGCCAGGTTAGAGGCGCTGAAATCGGCTCAGGATATTAACCAGATACCACGGCTAATTTATCCTCGTACACCATTCCATATGAAACAAGATGAGTTTAGAGAATTGTCACGAAGGGAAACAGAACAAGGTAGGTATACGAACATGCATCGGGTACCCCCAGCCATATATCCTAACGTGGAATCACCTTCAGCAGAAGCGCCTGCTGCCATGGCACCCGCGATGGCGCCTCCAGCGGCGCCACAATTAACAGAGATATATTCTGCATCGGCCAATGCGATGAGAAGGCAGGAAATATCCAATACAACAAGCCGAATGCTGGGCGATATACCTGGCAATGCGAAGGTTGAAGCTGTGGGTGTTTATGAAACAAAAGATCGCTCACCCGCGGGTATTAATGTGATCATCAAAAAATCTGACCAGCCAATTGTGTTGATGTTAAGTTCCTATGAGCCGGTGAAATGGAATTTAATTAAAGAACCCGGTGCTCATTTGGCTGCAATTATTGCCACTGGATATTACTTACCTCAAGTAACTGGCGCCGGTGCAACTAAGACTGTGATTAAACGAGGCAGTTATGCTTATCAACAAAATAGCCCTCAGTATGCAGCCATAAATAACGAAGCCATCATGTGGACGGGAAAGTCTATTAGTAAATTCCAAGGTACTTACGGCGGTACCGTTTTTGTTGTTGGAAATTAACCCGGTAAGTGAGTCCAGGCCCTTAGGCATCTGATTTTCGGATTCATGGACTCCTCTTTAACTCTCGCAAGCTAGAACCTCTCTATCAGGTTCTAGCCATACAGTTTCATGCCATCAAAAACTAAAAATGGTATAGCCGTCATTAGATAACTGGGCAATGCTTGGCAGACCAGAAGTCCCCGGAATACTGTTATCTGTTATCAGCTTGAATCCCTGGCTTTCAGCCTCCTCGCGCGCGCCGAACACATCTGCGCATCCGCATGAAACGCCAACTGTCACATCGGATACTGCGGCGTACAGTTGATACAGAGGATGGCCGACTTTGGTCAGATGACTGACCCAGCGCGTGCCTGTGCCTTGAAAGTAAATGGCGACGTCTATGTTGTTTTGTTTGAAATCATAGGCGGCGGCCAGGCCATTGAAGGCACGGCCAAGGGCCTCTTCGCCGCCGTGGGTTGGGTCTGAAAAAATAATGATGGCTGCTTTCATGTTGATCTCCTTTGATCAGGTGATGTCGTGATTGACAGCCGAATTTTAGGAGCGGAAAGCAGCCGGAAAAAGGACTCAGGGAGAAATGGATTATTTCGCTAAGCGCAATATCATTTAGGGTTTAAGGTTGGATGGCCGCGTAAGTTATCAACCATCTCATCTATAAAGCTGCGGACTTTGGAAGAACCTAATTTGTCTTCGCGGTGCACCACATGCACTGGCCATGGCGCCTCTTCAAATGATTCAAGGATCAGGCGCAATGTATTATTTTCGACTTCGCGCCACATTTGATAGGACAGCAGGCGCGCGATGCCTAAGCCGCCTGTTGCAGCAGCCAAAGCAGCATCATTGCTGGTGACAGTCAGACGCGGATCCATGCGTATCAATAAAGGCTCACCATTAGATTGAAAGCGCCATTCAGTATGTGGTGAAACGGCGCTTGAGGAAATAATGGAATGCTTGGCCAGATCTGTTGGCAGTTGCGGCGTACCGGACTTTTCGAGATAGGCTGGCGATGCGCATAATACACGGCGCACTTCACCTACCTTGATCGCGCGCAACCCGGAATCAGGCAAGTGGCCAATACGGATGGCCACATCCATGCCTTCATCCACCAGGTTGGTAACGCGGTCGACCAAATTTGCCACCATTTTCACCTGCGGATAGCGTTGCATATAATCAACCAGGCACGGCATGACAAACATGCGGCCGAACATCACCGGCGCAGTGATAGAAAGCGTCCCGCGCGGCGTAGCATTACTGTCAGCAACGGCCTCATTCGCCTCGGTAATGCTGACGAGAATGGCGCGCACATTGTCGTAATACTGGCGGCCCGCATCGGTGAAGCGCACATTGCGCGTCGTTCTCTGTAGCAACCTGGCGCCTAATTGCTCCTCCAGCGCCACCACCGCACGTGTCACCGCTGCCGGGGAAATATCCAGCTTGCGCGAGGCAGCCGCAAACCCGCCCTCTTCGGCAACGCTTGCAAACACACGCATTAAGTGAAACTGGTCGATAGTCTTTCTCCCATCACATCAATCCTATTACATTCCCCTGGCGAAATAATGTATTGCGGCCAGCCCTGATTTTCTCATCAGCATTATTGACTAAAATTCGGCCATGCGTAAACAAAGTAAGGAGAAAATCATGACAACACATTTGGTTTCAGACTTTGCATCCCCTAGCGATATCGTGTTCACCCCAGCGGTCAAAGCCAGACAAGAAGCGTATGGCTCAAGGGCGGGCTACGCGAAATTTGAGAGCACACGCGGCTGGGAATCTCGTGTGACGCCTGTCCTGGCCGAGTTTATTGCAGAACAAACCAGCATGTATATGGCGACGGCCAACGCGCAGGGCCAACCTTATATGCAACACCGCGGCGGGCCACAAGGCTTCTTGCGTGTGCTCGATGAACACACGCTGGCCTTTGCTGATTACGCGGGTAACAAACAATATATCACCGCGGGCAACCTGGATGAAAACCCGAAAGCGCAGCTATTTTTGATGGACTATGCCAATGCGCAACGCATCAAAATTTGGGGCGAGGCCAAAGTGGTGACAGGCGACCAGGACTTGATTGCCCGTGTTTCTTCGCCGGATTATGCGGCGAAAGCGGAACGTGTGATTGTATTTACGATCAAGGCCTGGGATGCGAATTGCCCTAAACATATTCCCAAAATGTTGAAAGTGGAAGATGTCTTACCAGCGATTCAGGAGCGGGATAAGAAAATTGCCGCGTTGGAAGCACGCTTAAAAGAGTTAGAGAAAAAACTTGCGGGGTAATATTAACTCTGGGGCGCTATTGAATGGCTGCTTGGAGAGCAGCCATTCAACCATTCTAGCGTTACTATTTGTATCTATTCAAACGACCCAGACCCGCGTTGAATCATTCTTTGTTTCGCCCAAAAGATAGGCACTTGCCATCCGATCCTGCCAATCCCCCGTCAGGATGGCATATTAAGGTTCCGGCCTCATCGTACAATTCACTTGGAATATCACAACATCTGGGCGGGATATACCATGCAATTTTTCCTTGATATTTGGTTAACTGTGCATTGATATCAGGGTGTGATTTTTGATAAAAATCCATTTTATCGACAAGCCACTGCGCGGGCGCTATGTGCTCCTGAGCATTAGCACTTAAAGACGTAATAAGCAGTAGTAACAGAAATAATATTTTCATCACTTTAAAATCTCATATGTAACGCTGTGAGCTTAGTAAAATAGGTGATCGAATGCTACCGGCCAAAAGTCATGCACCAGAGGTCTATATCGTATCCCCTCTTAAAGCAATCGCCACATTCAAAGCCGTCAACACATTTTCTGCGTCCAGGCTGTTTTCACTGACTAAGGCCTGATGCTCGCCTGCAGGCGTGTGGATGACGATGGAATATCTGGGCGTGGCTAAAAACCACAGCACGCCGCCATAAATGATGGAAAAAATCCCCACGAGGGGCAGGCTGCCGTTACCGAACAAGAGCGGCAAGCCACCGAACATACAGACGCGGGCAAAACCGAGCTGGGGTTTGAGAATTCTGCGTTCTATGGTGGTGACGCTTTTAATGGCGATGGTTTTACCGTTAACAATAAAGCGACTGTTGCTGACGCTGACGCCTTGATGGCTGAAATAGATTGCTTCTTCCATAGCGCATCTCCATTGTGATCAATGCATAAAATTTTAACACAATAATTTATAAAATTAACTATTAATAACAATTAACCATATCTTTTCAGCGGTAAGTAACCGCTATACTCACCTTAAATAAGTGACAACCCCTGTGCTGGCGCTGACTTAAAGGATACTGATATGCATCAAAAAGAATTTCTGGCAAAAGATGGCCAGACTTACTCGCTGAACCTCAACGAGACAGGTGAAGAAATCCTTGTCTTGCTTGCGCATGAGCAAGTCGGTGTGATTGACTTGCAGTTTAGCAAGGGCATACAAGGGGCCGAGAGTTACCTGATCACCGTGCTGGATCTGGAAAAGTGCAAACGAAAAGGCATAGGCGAAGCCTCACTCAGGTTTCATCAAGCCGTTTTCCGCCGTCCGTTAAGAGCGCATGGCGACATCCGCGAAGGCAGGCAATCGCAAGAAAGCCAACTAACAAAAGAAGGTAGCGGCTTTATCGGTCACATGCGCGCCAAAGGCGTGATCGAACTGATCGACTTTCACGATGCCTTTAGCGAAGATGAGTAAGGCGCTACCGCATCACTCAATCATTGGCTGTGGCATCTGAGCGAAGTCGGTGCTGCTTACCTGCACAGACTCACGCGCAATGATAGGCGCCGCATTTCTGTTCACCAGCGCAGCATCCAGTGCGTGTATCACCTGCTCAACATAACGACGATTTTTATCTTTCAGCACCTTGTGCTCGCCCGTAGCAGTCTCAATCACCACGGCATAAGCCGTTCTGATAAACAGCCACATCATGACGCCGAGTGCGACTAAACAACCACCCACGACAAACAGTGCGCCTTCGGTCAGCAAACATAGCAAACCGATAGAGAGGATAAAAACCGCCGCGCCGCGCGGTGGCTCAATCACCGCCAGCCGCACTGAAATAATGTCACGTATGTTGTATATATAGCCGCTTGCAATAAAGCGGCTGTCGCTGATAATGACCCCACCATCGCTGAAAAATACTTTTCTATCCATGGCTTGCTCCTTGATAGCTATTTGAAACGGGGCGAGTCAGAGATGAAAAGCAGCGGTCACCTAAACGCCCACGGCGTATTACGTTGTCAATCTATACGACTACAAACGCATGCCGCTGAAGTAAAAGCGCTACTAGGGAAGCACGAGAAAGAAGTTTGAAACGACGACTAAAGACAATTATTTAAAAACAATTGCTTAGGTGAGAAGGCCTCATACGACCACAAAGAGGAGAAAGGTAAGGCTAGATCTGAGAGGGTTTGAAACCACTATACGCCCATGCAAGACGCCATGTGGATTATTTTCATACGTTAAGATGCAGGCAGTCGTTAGCTGCCGCCAATCATGATTTAGGCGGTTTCCACCATAAACACACCATTCTTGCCGTTTTTCTTGGCGGTATACATGGCCTTGTCCGCTTGCCGGATCAGCTCGGTGGGTTGCGTTTCTTGAGAATGCTCACTGGTGTAATAAGCAATGCCAATACTGACGGTAATATTTAAAGTGATCTGGTTAAAATGAAACGGCTCCGAGATAGTCTGCAGAATTTTTTCTGCAATTCTGCTCGCGTCGGCGACCTGGCCGACGCCTTCCAGAACGATAATAAACTCATCCCCGGCATAGCGGGCAACCGTGTCAGACTGGCGCGTAGATTTGTCTATCCGGTTAGCGACTTCGCGCAACAACATATCGCCCACATTGTGGCCATAAGTGTCATTCACCAGTTTAAAGCCATCTAGGTCGACAAACAAAATAGACAGCGTGGTTTGGTTGGCTTTGGCGCGTTGCACCGCAATCGGCAGGATTTCTTCCAGCTTACGGCGGTTGGGCAGGCCGGTTAAGGGATCGTTGCGGGCTTCGTTTTTCAGCAGGCTTTCCAGTTGCTTTCTATCGGTAATATCGCGCAAAAACGAGGTGAACAGGATTTGCCCATTGATCTCCAGTACATTCACCTGCAGCTCAATCGGAATACGCACGCCATCTTTCCTGATCGCCTCCAGTTCGATGCGCTTGCCCATCATGTCTGATTTCTTGCCCTGCGCAAACCGCCGCATGCCTGCCCGATGCGCCTGTTGTAACTCATTCGGGATAATCAGTTTATCCAGCTTGCGGCCGATCGCCTCTTCATCGCCCCAGCCAAAGATATGTTCAGCCTGCTTATTCCAGGCCCTCACAATGCCTTCGGCATCCATGCACACATAAGCATCGTTGGCATTATCTAAAATAGTGCGCAGTTCTAGCTCTGCATTTTGTAACAATTGCTCTGAAGCCGCTTTTTCCTGATAAGCCACCAGCATGGATTTATTTGCCTGCTTAAGCTCGTCAGTGCGCTGGCTAACTTTATCTTCCAACGTTTTACGGAGCATGGTCAGCGCGGCTTCTGTTTCTTTGGCGCTTTGAATATCTTTGACAATCGCCACAAAATAATCGAGTTCACCTGCGGGGCTTAATTGCTTAGTGACAGTCAGTTCCACCCACACTGGCTCACCGTTCTGTTTCACATACCGCTTTTCGAGTTGATAACGACTTAACTTACCGGCGACCAATTGATCAAGCAGGTTTAAATCGGTGTTCAAATCCTCAGGCAAGGTAATGTCCTGAAACGTCTGCGTCAATAAATCCACCTTGGAGTATCCAACAATGCGGCATAACTCTTCGTTCACCTCTAACCAGCTACCGTTTGGCTTCACCATGGCAATACCGATGGCGGCATTTTCAAACAGGGTTTTAAACTTGCTTTCTGAGCTTTGAATGGATTGTTTTGCCTCCAGCATGCGCTCACGGAACTGCAACTCGCGTGTGGCAAGATGTGCCAGGTCATTCAGCGCAGCCAACTCTCGTTCGGTGAGTTTTTTGGGTTTTTCATCAATGACACAGAGTGTGCCCAGCGCATAGCCTTGCAGGCTTTTGATCGGGATACCCGCATAAAAGCGGATATTAGGCGCATTCAATACCAGCGGATTGCTGGCGAATCGCTCATCCATCAGCGCATTCTCTACAATCAGTTGCTCACCGCTTTCAACCGCATGCGTACAAAAAGAAATATCACGCGCGGTTTCTGATACCTCAACCCCATGCTTGGACTTAAACCATTGGCGATGTTCATCCACCAGGGAAATCAGTGAAATCGGCGTATCAAGAATGGTTGAGGCAACCCGGGTAATAGTGTCGAAAAAATCTTCAGGCTCAGAGTCGAGCAACCCTAATGCGTAGAGTTTTTCCAATCGTCGCTGTTCATAATTCAACATTTTTTGCGCTCACATCTTGTTCGGTATTCAATACCTGAAATAACGTCACTCAAACGAAAAAATTAACGCTTCTTAGCCAAAAACCATAGCTTACTTACTGGAGAAAATAGGTTCTCGCTAATAACAGGCGTAAAAAAACGGGGCAATTGCCCCGTCAGAATGGAGATCAACCATTTTCTTATAAAGAAGTAATCCACTGCACCACTTCTTTGAATTCGTCATCGCTCAACTTGCCCGCATTAGGTGGCATAGGCAACACGCCCCAGTTGCCACGGCCGCCGGTTTTAATCTTGTCGATCAGGGTCGCTTGTACGTCCTGGCCTTTATACTTGGCAGACACATCTTTAAATGCCGGGCCGACCTTGCGGCTATCGACGTTATGACAAGCCAGACAGCCACCTTTGTCGGCTAGTGCTGCGCCATCAGCCCAGGCGGCTTGTGAGGTCAAACCCAGCGCGGCAATAAACAGTAAGCTGGTAAGGCTAGACATGGGTAACCATGCATATTTTGATTGAGTGTTCATCATGAAATCCAGTGTATTTGGTAAGAGAATTCTAATGGTCAATGCGGGTGTTTGATGGCAAAAATCGGCATCACCTACCGGCCTTGTCATGCGCCTGAAACAAGCTGTTAGTCACTGCTGACAACGGGGATCCCTTTAAAGACACTTGGTTTTTTAAAACTCAGGTTCATGGCGAGTGCGCCAGTGGAACACTGGTCCAGACAAGCCCCGCAGCGGGTGCAATCACCATGCGTGACATACGCTGCTTTTTTAGAAACCACTGGCGCCAGCACATGCGGCTCAGGGCAGACTTTGATGCATTCGGCACAGCCATGGCAGGCGCCAGCCTGTGTGGCTTTGACGCGCAAACGGCCTACCCGCCCCAGCTCTGAATAAAACGCGCCGACCGGACAAATATGGCTACACCAGCCACGGCGCGTGACAAAAATATCAAACAGGAAAATACTGGCGAGCACCGTAGCACCCGCCACTGAGCCCCACATCAGTTCGCGCTGGAACAAGGTGATTGGGTTAATCGTCTCCCAGGCTAATGTGCCAGAAAGCAAAGACAGCAGTAGCGATAGCACCAAAATCGCGACCCGCAGGCTCTTCGACAAGGTGTAATTGCTTTTGATATTGAGCTTTTGCCGCACCCAGTAAGAAAGGTCAGTCACCAGGTTAATCGGGCAGACCCAGCTGCAATAAATACGGCCACCTAATAACAGGTAAAACACGGCGACGATGACCACACCGATCAGGGCGGCCTTGCCCAAAGGCGCCCCGGCAAACAGGGATTGCAGCCAGATATAAGGGTCTGTCAGGCCAATGCCGAACCAGGTACTGGAGGACAAATTGCCTTGCGCAAAATAGCCGCCTGCAGGCAACTCAACGGCAAAGGCGGCAATAATCAGTAACTGCACGATACGCCGACTGAACAGCCAGCGATTGCGGTACAACAGGGCTTGTAGGCGTCGCATAGGCTTACCAGCGGCCTACCGATTGCGCGCCTTCGACGCCCAGGCCCAGCTCACGTGGCAGCACGCGTATGGCTGCTTCTGACAGTACGCAATGTTTTTCGCAAGTGCCGCAGCCGGTGCATTTAGTGCTATCGACCGTGGGGATCTGCAACACACCGCGTTCATTTTTAATCGGTTTCAACGAGATGGCTTCCCCAATAATTGGGCATACGCGCACACAAATACTACAGGTGAGGCCTTTGTAATTGAGGCAGGTCTCATGCCCGACCAATACCGCTACACCCATATCGGCTTTTTTAATATCAGTCAGTAATGGGCTCAATGCCCCAGTCGGGCAGGCGCGTGCACACGGGATATCCGGACACATGCGGCAAGGGTCAGTGCGGCCAACAAAGTATGGCGTACCAGTCGGTGCCGGATCACTCCAGCTGGCCAGGTGCAAAATATCATAGGGACAGGCTTCTACACACAAGCCACAGCGGATACAGGCGGCATTAAACTCCGGCTCAGGCAAGGCGCCCGGCGGCCTGAGTACGCTGGCGGCGCGCGCCGGACGTGAATCGAGCACCGCTTTACCAAACATGGTAATGACGGTCGCCGCACCTAACTGGCGGAAAATCTTGCGAAAAACTTTACGCCGTTCAGGCTCGGCGATTTCTGCTGCTACAGATGTTTTGTCGACCATCGAGAATCTCCTGGCGGGTGAACTTAGGCAAAACGGACTTGGCAGCTGAAGGCGACATATTTGCGACATTTACCAGCAAATTGGCGCGAATAATCGGATGTATCCAGCATTGCAGCACAAACTCGCCTGTGGCATCGGCGGGCACTTGCCAATGGACAGTGGTGCCCGGGGTTTGCACACCCAGATTCACCATGGTGCCGTCCGGGTAGGTCACATAAATACTGTGTGAAATATCCGAGCGGTTGCGGATGGTGATGGTGTCGCCTGGCCGCGGCACAAAATTCACCGGTGCAAACTCATGGTCAGATAGCGTCATGGTATGACTGGCAGGTGTATCACTGGCATTGCGAGCCAGTGGCGCATGACTGGTGACACTACAACTGGCGAGATACAGCGCCAGCAACACTAGTAAGGCATACATGCCTATCCAGGCGGACAGTTTGCGCGAGATATTCATCACCGATCTATTTGTGACCAATATAGTTTTCACGACAGGCATTTGCATTTTCATCTGTTTCTTTACCATCATTTGGCATGACTACTGCGGCATGGCCGGTGCCTGAATATGCAATGCACCGCCATCCAGGCTTTGGATAAACGCAATCAGGTCACTTTCTTCCAGCTCTGTCAGCTCAAACTTCTGTATATCCTTGGACAAGCTCTCCCGCTGGTTAGCCTCACTCTTGTAATGCTTGATCACGGTTTTCAGGCCACGCATGGAACCATCATGCATATACGGCCCTGCTATCGACAGGTCGCGTAAAGAAGGGGTTTTAAAGGCATGCTGCATCAAGGTCACTTGCGCAGGTACTTTGGCACCACGGCCTAAATCCTTGCTTGGCAAGCCAATGTCATGAAAGCTATCGTCGGTAAACCGCCACGAGCTATGGCAGGCGATACAATTGGCTTTATTTTTATCGGTAAACACGACAAAGCCACGTTTGGCCTGTTCACTGATGGCCTGTTCGTCGCCGTCTACCCAGCGGTCAAATGGCGCCGGATTCGACACTAGCGTACGTTGAAAACTGGCCAGTGCCTGCGTGATGCGCTGCTGATTAATGCTGTCATCGCCAAAGGCCTGGGTAAACAAGGGTCGGTAACCCTCAATTTGCTGTAAACGCCCCACCAGGCTGGCGAGGTCAAAATTCATTTCGTGCGCGGTAGTGATAGGCAACACGGCTTGTGCCTCCAGGGTACTGGCGCGGCCATCCCACATGAGTGCACTCAACCAGGCACTGTTTAATACCGTCGGCGTGCGACGGGCATTGCTGACGCCTTCTGCCTGCAACGGCAACGTGCGGCCATCACTCCAGCGCTGGTCTGGGGAGTGACAGGTAGCACAAGCCATCCCGCCTGACCTTGACAGGCGCTGATCGAAAAACAGGGTTTTTCCCAGCGTTGCTTTTTCCAGGGTCAGGGGGTTAGACAGGGGTGCCGGAATACTGTCTGGCCGCTTGAATTTTTCCCTCGGAGGAAGATTTGCGGACCAGGCAGTATTCGCCACCATCAGCGTGCTTACGATTAGAACCAAATGTCTAAACAACATACTGACTTTTCTTTAACAACAAGCGTTAGCTTGCTTTACCCACGATAGGTGAAATGGTGCAGTGGTAAGTCATTGCATCATTGTCAGCACCGAAGCACCAAACGATATCGTTGTTGAACTCAGGACGGTACACCGGCAATTCACCTTGTGTATTCACGCAGTTACAACGGCCGCAAGTCTGTTTGCCACAGCAGTCACGGTAGGCAATCAGGTAAGTCTGCTGATCACCCGGGTTGTAACAACTGGCCACCCATGAGCTTGGTGACAGGCTGCTGCCTGGTGGGCAAGAGGTCAAGGTACCGCCGCAGCAGTCACACAGGTTGCCGTCAATCGTACAATGGCGCCAGTAGTCACATGCTTTAGGGTCTTTGTCCTGCGGCTTGAAGCCGCTTCTGGTCAGGTTGCCAGTGGTAGCCGCCTGCACTTCGCCACCCAGGCGTGAGCGGCGGTCTACCGGCAGCAGTGGTAACAAGGCAGAACCGACCAGGAAGCCACCCAGGCGGCCGATAAAACCACGGCGGCCGGTTTTGCTGGCGGTGGTTCTTGCCAACTTCTCAATTTTTGAGTCAAACCCAGTTTCTTTTTTCATTTCGTTACTCTCTCCGTAATCAATACGTGAACCGGCGATTAATGCACTTTGTTCGCGGTCACTTGTTTAAATTTAGGTGCAGTGTTTTCATCCTTGAGGTAGTTCTGCAAGGTTGAGTGACCTTCGCGAATGGTCTCAAACAGGCTTTCTACATGCTCACGGGTATTGCACAGGCCTTTAGCCAGGATTTTTCCGTCCTGATCCAGCAGCACGCCGTAAGGTACTTTTGATACCTGGTAGCGCATGCCAATCTCGGCAGAAACCACATACAACTCGCCATCCAACGGGTGATCCTTGAGGAACTGGCGATGCTCAGCCTGGGTACCATCACTGATCAGAATCACGTCGGTCTCTTCAATCGCTGCCACTGAGCGAATGATAGGCAACAGTTTCTGGCAGATCGGGCAGGATGGGCCGGTAAACATCAGCAAGCTTGGACGGCCTGGGGTAACGGAACGACCGACCAGTACTGGCTCACCGTCGAAGGTGTTCACGTTGAAAATCGGTGAACGTTCGCCGACATCCGGGCCGTGGTCTATCATCATGGCGCCCAGCGGTGCTGAACGTTCATGTAACAAACCAATTTGACGGATCACGCCCAGCATTAACGCTGCCAATGCCAAAAATGCTCCCCACAACAGCACATTTGATGCAATCAAGATTCCACTAGTCATTTGAATTTCCTTTATAGATTTCTAATTTATGTTTGGTTGCTGGAAAGCCAACCATCATGTCTGCCGCCATGTAAATCAGTGACAGCATGACGGCCGAAGCCAATGCAGTCAGGGCTGATTCCACGCTAATGCCCAATATCTCCAACGGCACAGCAGCGACATACAAGCTCATTCCAGCCAGGGCCAAGGCTCTCAGCACATGAAACATGCCGATACGGCTCATGCTGGTTGGGCGGCGTACGCAACCACAATCAATGTGGGTGCGGCCGCGGCCAACATTCACCGCAATGGCGAATGAGAACAGCATGAACAGCCCGGCAGCCACACAGGCGGCAGTGGTGCGTAGTGAAGGCACTAGCAATGCGATTGCGCATCCCAGTTCCACCCATGGCAATAACTTGGCAAAGGGGGCTACCAGAAAGTTAGGCAAAAGCTTGTAGTTCGCCACGACGCCCAGGAACTCATCCTGACTGCGGAGCTTGGGAATTGCTGCTGCTGCGAGGATCAGCGCCACAAACAATGACGCAAATATCGCAACGGTAGGATCATTCACCATCGAGTCCATATCGATCTCACTTATCCGCAATGTAAATCATGGAAGGAGCACGGCCCAGCTCATCAATACTGGATAAGGCCTTGCCGCTCACAGCATCAAAAGTGAACAGTGTTTTCGCTTCTTCAGACACCGCGTACAAGTACGGCTTCTCATCCTGGCTCACCGCGATAGAGTTGATTTCATGCTTCAACTCGATACGACGCAGGCGTTTGCCGGAGGTCGCGTCAACCACGAACACATAGCGGCTAGGCAACTTGTGTGTCCATTTTTCGCGTTGGTCTGCCAGCAAATACAGCTCGTTACGCGCTTTGTGGTAAGTCAGGGTTTGCCAGCCACCTGGACGCCATTTGTCAGCCTTTTCCTTGTCGGTAAACACTTCGATTGGCTTGATGAATTCGGCACCGTTCTCAGATAATTTCGCCTGAAAAATTTTGCCTTCATATGTCGGCCAAGCCAGGTGATTATTTGAATTGGAGTAGTACGGGTTATTCAGTAAATACTCTTTTTCAGTATGGAATACCTTGGTTGGCTTTTGCTTGGTGTTGCCCTTGTTGTCATAGGTGAACTGCATCAAAGAACCATCACGACAGTGCATGAAGAAGTTCTGGTTTGCGGTTGGGAAAATATGGTAACAATCAGGCACGTTCATGATTTTCACGAATGCCTTTTTCTCCAGATCAACCAAACCTACCCCTGGTGATGGTGAGAATTGCTGGAACAGCAAGTGTTTGTCATCAACACTCAAACCCGCCGTACGCTCAAACACACCGGTCAGGAAACGACCTTCAGGAATATCGATATCAGCGATAGGTTGATGCGTTTGCGTGTCAATCACTTCCAGGTAATCATCACGCTTGCCACGGGCCACGCGGGAATACATGGTGCTGGCGATGGCCAAAAACTTGCCATCTGAACCCACCATGACGTTAGGTAACTTGCCGGCATCGGTCATGCCCAGCAACTTGCTGGATTTGCCATCTATCGTATATACGGTAGAAGTCATGTGGAAGTTACCTGGATCCATCACGTAAACACGTTTGGAGTCGCTAGGTGGTGCCACTGCGATAGATGTTTCATCCTGCAACTTGGCAGTGATCTCTGAACCGAGCTGGTTTGGCGTTGCATCCGCCATGGCCAGGCTGCTGGATAGCATCAGTGCTGCCAAAACCAGCCCCCCCGCCAAGCCTGTCGGCTTAGCTTGACGAATCATCGATGGATGATCGAATGTTGTCATAAATCCTCCTAATATTTTTAAATGGATAGAACTTGCTATTGCGTCTGGTGTTGCTACCGGCTTACAGCATCACCAGCATTAAAGCTGCTGAAGCGATCGCCAATAACAGGAAACCATCAACCTCAACTGCACTTTCCTGCCAACGGGCCAACCAGGCTTGAACTGACTGATCCTTAACAGGTAAGAAGTTAACCGCCACTGGCAAGCAGCGACCGATATTGAATACGGCAATCACGGCAATGCCCGCCTTGACGCCACCACTCAGCAAGGCCACGCCAGTGACGATGTACAGCATCGGCGTTTGCACATAGGTGAGATAGTTCATGCCCAGTGAAAAGCCATACAACAGGCCAATCACAGAGGAACGGAAGCGGAAGCGTGCGTCATGTGGCACTTGCGCACGGCGTTGCGGATAAGGCATTTTCAAAAAGCCGAACTGGTGCAAACCGTAACCAATGGCCAGGGTCGCCAGGCCAATCACTGAATATTGCAATGGCACTTCGGCAAACAGTATCCAGCTGACAAAGCCCAGCGCACCACCCATCACGACTGCGCCAATGGCATAGCCCACGGCATGGGTGAAGAAGGTAGGTGCCCAACGCGCTACAGAACCCAATGAATAACGGCCTGCCGGTCTGAGCAAGCTCAGGCTGGAGTAACCACAAGGCGACCAGGTAGACAGCAAACCACCCACAAAGGCCAATACGACGAACAAGCCTGTGAGCGCCATCTCCACCGACATCGTGCTATGCATGACGCGGCCAGCGAATACACCGCTGGCAACCGCAGTCAGCATCATGATGAAGCGTGTGCCGGTCGATTGCGCTTTTGAAAAATGATACGCATCAGGGACACAGGTCTCGGCTGCGTAAGGTTGGGACGAACGGCTGATCACAGTTGCCCCCATGTTCATACTCATATTTCCTCCTTTGGCCTGTCGGCCTAAGCTTTGTTTTGAATGAAGCATGAATATAGCGATCTTGATTAGCGGGCTTTAGCAAAAATCGGCATATCCCTTTTATGAACGTTTTATGAAGGCCAAGTCATGCCAGTTTTTACTATCAGAAAAAAAGCCCCTTCTCTGTGAAGGATATTTCGGAGATATCTGGAAGGGGCTATAAACCAAATGCGGCGGGCCTGGCGCACCAGCTCGCAGACAAAGAAACAGGGCTACATATTCAGGCGAATATAGCCAAAGAACTTGTTTTGGGCGGTTTTATAGCCATCTGCAGCCGTATACCAGTCATCGTTGGCATCAATCGCCACATAACTCACCCCGGCGTTCCAGCCTTTCAAGCTGCCAATGCTGAAGTCTTTATTGAGGCCCACCGAGTAGTCGGTGTAGTTGCCGATGTAATAGTTTTTAACCACCTGGTGGCCGACATGAAACACACAGTTGATGCCAGTATTGGCTAATGGCGTGGTGTAACTGGCCTCGACATAGTGACTGCCTTTGGAGCCGCCCTCACCCATCTCGTGATTGCCTATCATGGCGTGCCCCATGGACACCGTGTTAACGCCAAACCAGTCTGTGAGTGAATGTGAGTATTTGAGATTGAACTGATGGTAATCCACAGCAATATTGGCTTCTGCCACGTGTGGATGCTGCCCGACATAGTGCCGGTTTTGCGGGTAGTAATATTCAATAAACCCGACTGTCACCGTCATGTCGTTGGCAAAGGTTTTTTTATAGCCGCCATACAAGTCAATTTCATAGGTATTGCCATAAATGGCATCACTATTAACGTTGGTATATCCCATGCCCACAAACAGGCCGTTATCATGTGAATAATCAATGGCCGCCTGAAAAGCACCACGGCCGCGGCCATACGAAATGCCCCTGAACAGATAATCACTATAAATACCGACATTGCCATTGATATGGTGCGGGGAGGCAACAGGCTCAGCCTGACCAGGCTTATCCAGGCCTATCGCCTCTTCTGCGTATGCCTGGCTGGCAAACAGGGCAAATAATAACCATGCGCCAAGCTGGCGCTTTCTTTCCTCGTGCATAGATTTCCTCTCTCATCGCTCTTTAGTTTTTTAGTGTTGATTCATCAACCGGCTAGAAACCAAGGCAGGGATTAGGAACGAAAATCTGGCGACGACAACACGCGACCGACCTCGCAAAAACAGCGTGTGATGTCTGGTGTTTTTGAATAATGTTTGTCATGATTCAAACCCCACGACCCATGCTGCATCCCCCCGGCCTAGCACTAGCGGCTAGTTGATTCATTTCAATTTGAAGCGATGTGACAATAGCGGCGATGAAGAAAGCGATGTAGCAAGAATTGGCAAAGCTGCGGATAAATGCAGAAAAAACCTGCGTGTTTTGCCGTTTATTGCTATCCGTCTGGACATTTCCGCTCTAAAGTGGCACTTATAGGCAGTTTTTCTGTCATAAAAAATAATAAAACCGGGTGTTTAAGGTCTAAAAAGCAATAAAAGCAATAAAAACAATAAAAAACAATGAAATTAGTTCAAATATTTATATAAATGGACTTTCATGGATATCCCCACCGCACTCTCTAAAGCGGTGAATATCAGGAGCGATTAAAATGGGGTTTAGAGAAACGATACTGGGGCTGGACCAGCTGGTCAGCCCTGACTTTCACTTGGTCAAACGTAATACAGGTGATGTGCTTGAACAGGCAGATGCGCTGCCGTTTTGGTCGCAGGACTATACGCAGCTGAGCAAAGGTGTGTTTTCAGGGGCGGTGAACAGTGTGAGCTGTAATGGCATCCAAATATTCACTGAAACCATGAACCGGGCGGTGGATCAGATTGCCAGCGCGCCGCAAGACTCTTATGTCATCGGGCTCACCACGGTGGTCGAAGGCGAAGCAAGCTGGGGGTTGTTGCCGGTACGGGTCAACTCGCTGATTACCCTGGATAAAAATGCCGAGCTGTATTTCAGGACGTCGACCATTTCAGAAATCACCGTCGCGGTGATTCCGGCCAAGCGGCTGGAAGCCTATGCAGAAAAAATCGACTGGATGAATTTCAGCCAGGTGATGGGTGCGATCAAACCGGTGGAGTTACTGCCTGCCAATGTGGCCAAACTGCTGCTGAGTACGCTGCATTATGGTTTGCAATTTGGTGCCGAGCAGGAGCAACAATTGGATAACCGGCAAAAGTGGGAAAGCTTTGAAGAAGACTTGATGTCGGCCTGTTTGCATGCACTATTCCATGCCAGCGAAAATACGCATCCACATTTCGACTACCGTATTCCACGCTATATCGTCAATCGCGTCAGAAGCTCCACTTTAACCAATGCCGGCTTTCCATTATCGATTGAAGAGCTCTGCAAGGCCTTGAAAGTGAGCCGTAGGACACTCAACCACGCTTTTATCCGCGTGCTGGGGATTACGCCGGTGACTTATATGCGCAATGTGCGCCTGCAACGCATTCGCATCGAATTGCTCAATGCTTCAAAAGATGTTTCAAGCATTGCCCACGTGGCCAGCAAATGGGGCTTTTGGCATATGAGCCTGTTTTCGCGCTACTACCGTGAGCTGTTCGGTGAATGCCCGATCGATACCTTGCAAAGAGCAAGAGGCCAAAAGTAGGCCTCTTTTTTTCACCTCAGCACACCTTAAATCACGTGCCAGGCAACACTGCCAGCGCTGCACGGTTGCGGCGGTAAATCAGCACGCGCGCCACCAGCAAGCCAAGCTCATATAGCAGCCATAACGGGATAGCGAGCATAAACTGCGAAATGATATCCGGTGGGGTAAAAATGGCGCCAATGACAAACGCGCCGACAATCACATAGCCGCGACTTTCTTTCAAAGTCTGTAATTCGACCAGTCCCATGTAGGCAATCGCCACCACGATAATCGGCGTTTGAAAAGACACGCCAAACGCCAGTGTGATGGAGATGAGGAAGTCGAGGTAATTACCGATCTCGGTCATCACCGCCACCCCGGCTGGCGCGCTGCCGATGATAAATTTAAATACCACCGGGATCACGAGATAAAAAGCAAAGCAGGCCCCCAGCACAAACAGCGACAGACTGGCTAACACGCCAATCACGCTCATCAATTTTTCTTTGGGATACAGGCCGGGCTGTACGAATTTCCACAGCTGGTACAAAGTATTCGGCAGGCTCAAGACAAAAGCCACATACAAGGCTATTTTGAGCGGAATCATGAAAGGCGATGTCACTGAAGTCGCAATCATTTTGCCGCCTGCAGGCAACTGGCTCAGTAACGGTGCCACAAAAAACTGGTGCAGTTCGTTAGCAAAAGGCAACGTACAAAGCGCCGCCAGCAACAACCCCATTAGGATGCGGATACAGCGCGTGCGCAACTCGTAAAAATGACTCAAGGTATCGTTGGGTGCCATCTGCATTTACTTTAAGGCAACAGGCTCGGCCTGTGCAGACTCAACATAAGCCACATCAACGGCAGCGGTTGGCTTGGCAACAGGCGGTGCAATCACCAACTCCTCAACTTCGGCATGCACCTCCAATAGGCTGGCCTGCATACTGAGCAGTTTCTGCTGCGCATCTGCCGTGGCTTTCTTCATGGTATCCAGCGCCACCTGGCGGTCAATATCCTGTTTTACGCCAGAGATATAACGTTGTGCCCGGCCATACAGCAAGCCATAGGTCCTGGCCAGTTTCGGCAACTTGTCTGGACCAATAACAATCAACGCCACCACGACGATGACGATGATTTCAGAAAAGCCAACTTCAAACATGCTTGGATTGATCTTCTATCGCGGCAGGCTGTTCGTTCATGGCTTCTTTAAAACTCTTCACCGCGCCGCCCACATCACCGCCCAGGTTGCGCAGACGCTTGGTGCCAAACACCATGGTCACCACCGCCAGCACGATCAGCCAGTGCCAAATACTAAAACTCCCCATTTCAAGCCTCCTTTTACCGTAGATGATTGACGCCATCATCCGCCATAACCAGCACTTGAGTTAGTAAAAACTGGCATAACCTTCACGCATATTGGCAAACGCAACTGTTGCCCATTGAGCAGGTGCAATATCCCAGGTGTTCGAATGGCAACACCGCCAACCATCAACGCGCAGCGCAGCCTTGTTTTTATTCACAAAAATCATGGCACGAAGTTTGATAAGTCTTTCAGTTGGATCAGGGACAACCCTGGTCATAGCGAAAGAATAGAGAGTAGATTATGCAAAACGTCTGGCGTGCCATTCAGTTTATTCCTGAATATAAAGGGAAAGTCATTGGGGTGATTCTGGTCGGCACCGCATTGGGATTTATTAATACGGCGACCCCGTATTTATACAAAATGATTGTCGATGTGATTGCGCACCTGCTATCAGGCGCCATCACCCAGCAGCAAGCTACCTGGAGCGTCACCGTCTTGCTCGGCATTTTTTTCGCCTTGCGCCTCGGCGTGGTGATTTTTGGTGCCATCCAGAACAAGCAGGCAGATGATTTGTGGCTGGATACAGTGAGCACTTTCCGCCAGCGCGTATTCGATAACATGACGCAAAAGTCTATCGATTACTTTGAAAAAACCCGTGTCGGCGAAATCATGGACCGCTTCGGCACCATCACCAGCATTACCATGTGGCTGTCTTCGCTCACTGAGGGCACGCTGTCCGGCATCCTGCAAATGCTGTTTATCATTACCGTGCTACTGATCAAAGCGCCGGTGATTGGCCTCATCATGGCCGGGGTACTGGCGATCAACTTCTGGGTGTCTTACCGCACGGTAGGCTGGACGCACCAATATAGACGCGGCTGGCAGGCGCTGGCTGGCCGCATGACCGGTTTGCTGGCAGAGATGGTGGGCAATATCGCTACCGTGCGCAGTTTTGGCGGCGAGCCAGCAGTCAAGCAACGTTATGACACCACGCAGGCCGAATGGCGCGTGGTGCGTGACAACCTGCATAAAACGCAATGGAAATCAGAACAAGGCCTCAATGTGGTCAACACCTTTGGCGTGTTTGCCGCCGTGGCGCTCACCGTCAATGGCGCGCTCAAAGGCGCGTACACCACTGGTGATATTTTGCTGGTGCTGACCTTGAGCCAAAGCCTGATCAGCACAATAGGCCCGATTGCCCGGCAGGTGAACCAGGCCAGCGAAATCGAAAGCAGTGCTGAACGATTGATAGAGTTACTGGATGTGGAAGCAGAACATCGCGACAAGCCTGATGCCATTGTGCTGGAGCGGCTGGAAACCATCACCTTCGACCAAGTCATCTTCCGTTACCCGGGCAAGCAAATTAATGCGCTAGACTCAGTGTCGTTCCACCTGAATGCAGGCCAGACACTGGCGCTGGTCGGCACCAGCGGCAGTGGCAAAACGACCATCGTTAAACTGCTGATGCGTTTTTATGACCCAACCGCAGGCCGCATCCTGATTAACGGCATAGACCTGCGTGATTACCAGCAACGCAGCATCCGCGCCGTCATGGGCGTAGTGTTGCAGGATGTCGCCCTGTTTAATGACAGCATAGGCGAAAACATTGCGTTTGCCCGCCCCGGCGCCACCAACCAGGACGTGGTGGCCGCAGCGGTCGCAGCACATGCAGATGAATTTATCCGGCACCTGGATGACCAATATGAAACACGTGTCGGCGAGCGCGGCATCAAACTCTCTGGCGGCGAAAAGCAACGGGTGGCGATTGCGCGGGCGATTTTGAAAGACCCGCAGCTGATTATCCTCGACGAAGCCACCAGCGCACTGGATTCGGAATCCGAACACCTGGTGCAGCAAGGCCTGGAACAGCTAGTGTCTGGCCGTAGCTCCATCATCATTGCACATCGCCTAAGCACTGTGATGAATGCAGACATTATCCTGGTGTTGCAGCATGGCCACCTGATTGAAAGTGGCCGTCACGCCGAGTTATTAGAAGTGCAAGGCCTTTATGCGCGATTGTTTTCGCTGCAATCCAAAGGGCATCTGGCCGTTGCCTGAGCCTAATATCTACCCAACCTACTTTATGGTGATTTAAAAATGAGCACATCCCTGTATCAATTATCCGTCCCAACCTTTATTAAATTCCTCGGTAACCTGTCCAACATCCTGGACCAGGCTGCCGCCTTTGCCGCAGACAAAAAGATAGAACAAAGCGTGCTGCTGGAAACACGTCTTTACCCCAATATGTTTACCTTTGGCCGCCAGTTGCAGCGCGTGGCCGATCATGCCACCAGCTACTCCGCCAGGCTGGCAGGCCTGCAACCACCGAAGTTTGACCTGCCGCTCACCACGCTGGTCGAATACCAGGCGCTGATCAAAGCCTCTATCGACTTTTTGTCCAGTTTAGAAGCCGGCCAGATTGACGGCCAGGAAGCCAGGGAAATTTCCATCCCGCGCGGCACTGAAGTGAGGCTGGTGCAAGGCTTGCCACACCTGCTGAATAACATCCTGCCTAACTTTTATTTCCACCTGACCACGGCCTACGCCATTTTGAGACACATAGGTGTGGATGTAGGCAAACAGGACTTTTTGGGTAGAAGCTAATAAAAAAGGTGGGTTGCCCCACCTTTTTTATTAAGATTTTATTTCAGACAGATGCCCGCAAGTGGCGGTTGAAAAAGTCCAGGCTACGTTGCCAGGCCAGGCTGGCGGCCTGTGCATCATAGCGTGGCGTTGTATCATTATTAAACCCATGCTGGGTGCCCGCATATTGATAGACTTGATAGTTCTTACCCGCAGACTTCAACGCCTGCTCATAAGGCGGCCAACTGGCATTGACGCGTTCATCCTGCTCGGCAAAGTGAATCAGCAACGGTGACTGGATGGCAGGCACAGCCTCTAGCGGCGGCGCACTGCCGTAAAAAGGCACCGCCGCAGCCAGCGCTGGCAAGCGCGTAGCCAACAGGTTAGCAATGCCGCCACCATAGCAAAAACCAATCACGCCCACGTTGCCATTGCTTTCCGGCAACTGTTTCAGCCAATGAAATGCCGCAATAAAATCCTCATGTGCTTTGGGCTGGTCAAGCTGCTTGAATAACTCCCGTGCAGCATCCTCATTACCCGGGTAGCCACCCAACGGAAACAAGGCATCCGGCGCGAACACAATAAAGTTTTCCAACGCCAACCGACGTGCAATATCTTCAATATGCGGATTCAGACCACGGTTCTCGTGTATCACCAACACCGCTGGCAACGGTCCGCTGACCTTGGCCGGTTTCACCAGCGTGCCACGCGCCTTGCCATAGCCTTTAGCGGAGGGAAGTTCAACAGTTTGCGTATGCAGACGCGGATCATCGCCTGCTACCTGCTGGGCATGGGCAAACTGCGGACTCAATGCTTCGAGCAAACCGACAGCAGTAAACGCACCAGCAAAGCGGGTAGCCTTGGATAAAAACGCACGCCGGTCAATATCGCCATGAACCAACTGATCAAACAGGCGCAGCACTTCTGGATGAAAGTCGTTTGCAGTGTATTTAGGCTTTGCCATCAATCCCCCTTATTTAACTCAATACTGATGATGAAGAGCAAACCCATAGATCAAAGCTGGTTTTGCTCCACGGCAAATAAAAAGCCCTCATGCAGTATGTCATGAGGGCTTCAAACGACCAACCGAGTCTATGCAACCGCGCGCAAATTGCTTGCGCCTGATTTGCCACGTACCAGCGGCAACACTTCTTCGCCTACGCGGTAGGCTTCTTCGAGGTGCGGGGTGCTGGCGAGGATAAAGGCATCCGTGCCCAATTGAACCAATTCATCCAGCCTGGCCGCGACGTTTTCATAGCTACCGACAATGCCTAATGTCTGGCCACCGCGTAACAGGCTGAAACCAGTCCAGATATTAGGTGACAGGATAAAGTCTTTGTAGCTGTTGATGGTCTGTGGGCGCAGGCCGCGCTGGCGGTTAGCACCGACAGAATCCCCGGCATTTTGTGCTTTATAGCGGTCCAGTACTTCTTTGGGGATATTGTCGAAGCCACGGCTGACTTCACGCCAGGCCTCTTCTTCGGTCGGGCGCGCAACGATGTCCACACGGATCGAGCACTTAATTTTACGGCCGAGATGATCGGTACGCTCTTTGACGCGGGCGAATTTGTCTTTGATCAGGTCCAGCGGCTCCAGCCATGACAGGTAATAATCGGCATGTTTGGAGGCAGATGCCAGCGCCGCATCGGAAGAGCCGGAGAAGTAGATTTCCGGGTATTCTTCTTTGGACAACGGGTCTGGCAGGCCGGCATCCTCGACCTGGTAGAACTGGCCATTGTAAGAGAACGGGCCACCTGCCCAGATGCCTTTAAGCACATCGAGGAACTCTGTGGTGCGGCCATAACGGTCATCGTGTTTGACCGGGTCTCCCCACCACAGCTGTGATGGGCCACCGCCACCGGTAATGATGTTATACAGCGCACGGCCACCGGTTGCGCGTTGCAAACTGGCCGTCATACGCGCCGCCACCACAGGGTTAAGAAAGCCGGGCTGGAACGGGATCATGAAACGGAAGTTTTTAGTCTCGCGCGCCAAGAATGCAGAAATCACCCATGGCTCATCCGTGTTTGGGAAAGACGGGATCAAACCGCCCTGGAAGCCGGAAATTTCAGCGGCGCGGGCAATCTCTGCCAGGTAATCGATATAAGTGAAACCGTCATCACCGCCACCACCCAGGCCACTAAGGGTTTTGTTGTCATTGCCGGGAAACCAGTCACCGCGGAATGGATCACGTGCCCGGTGTGAGCCGGGTTCGCCATGCGTTGGAATTCTCCAAAAAACATCTATGCTCATTCTTTTCTCCTTATGAATCCTAAGCGGCTTGCTTTTGCGCAGGATTGGTTAACTGGCGCACCAGCGGCAACACATGGGTGCCGACACGATAAGCCTCTTCAAAATGCGGTACTGCCGCCAGCACAAATTGCGTAATGCCTAACTGCGCATAATTAGCCAGTGCATTGGCCACTTCGTCGTAGCTACCGATCAGTGAAGCCTGGCCGCCCGTATGTTGCGTAGAAAAGTCTGGCCACAACAAGGCAGAATCATCCGCTGGAATCGCTGCACCGGTCTGTGTTAAAAACCGCTTGGCATCTTCCAGGGCTTCGTCACGCGTTTCACGGGCCAGCACATCAATGCGCAAGGCGAAGTTGACTGCACGGCCTTGCGCCGCCTTGCGATACGCGGCAATTTGCTGCGCCAGGGTGGCTTGATCTACCGCATCCAGCACATGCACATCGGCATGCTTCGCGGATAGCTCAACTTGCGCCTCACTACTGCCCCCTAAATAAATGCTGGGCACTTCACGGTCTGACAATGGCCCCTGGAAACCGCCATCCTGCACCTCAAAAAAGCGGCCAACAAAATTGAACGGGAAGGTCGTGAGCACGCCTTTGGCTACCGTAATAAACTCGTCAATACGCGCCAAAATATCTTCTTTAGGCACAAAATCGCCCAGCTGTTTGCGGATATGCTCGTCGTGACTACCTTCAGTAATGTGCCAGGCAAAACGGCCACCGGTATAACGCTGGAAACTCACCGCATTTTTCGCCGCATACACGGCCGAGCCACGTGAGGCATCGAACTGCGTGAGTAATTTGAGTCGCTGCGTACTGCGCGCAACATATCCGGCCACAATCCATGGCTCCTCACCATCAGGATTATCGGGAATAAATACGCCCTGAAACCCTGCGAGGTCCGCCGCTTTGGTGACCTGGTGGATGTAATCGAAATAACTGAACGCATTACGGCGCGGGTCTGTGACGCCATTGCCGAACACAGGATAGTTGGGATCCGAGGCTTCACCGCGACGCTGCCTGGTCGCATTGCCATAGCGCGCATCCCCGGACGTGGGTAATTGCCAATAAAATTGATTAGCCATCATGTTTCTCCTTCGTTGTGCAGGCAGCGTGTGCCTGCCCGTTGCAAATATGCACCTACCGGGTGCTATTCGCATGTTCCGTGCCAACTGCTTGGCACGGAGTCATAAAAGAGATAAACAGTGCTATCTATATGAATATTAAATACAATTAAACATACAAGAACTGCACACCCACCAACAAAGCACTTCACAAAAGCAACAGTGTTGTTGGTGAATCAACATTTCCCATGTTGCAAGTGTTGTTATGACAACTCTATGCTGTCAGCGCTTTAGCCTGCTGGCCGACGGCGCGCCTGCGATATGGCAAAGATATTCACCAAACTCATTCAGGACACGTTGTTCCAGCACACCAACGACAACCTCTATACCGGCCGCTTTAAGAATCTCAATCCCTGCGCCAGCATTGCGCGGATCAGGATCAAGCGTGGCGATGACCACATGCTTGATGCCACTCGCAGCGAGCGCCCTTGCGCAAGAGGGCGTTCTACCATGAAAGGAGCACGGTTCCAGCGTCACATAGGCTGTGACCTCGGACAAGTCGCCTTGAAACTGAGCAAGCGCCATCGCTTCAGCATGATGCTGCCCGGGCGCTTGTGTATATCCCGTCGCAACCACCCTGCCACCATTCACCAGCACACAACCTACCGGCGGGTTGGGATGGCAGGCGGGTAATGCCTTACGTGCCTCCCGCAAGGCGCGATGCATGAAGTATTCGCAAAATGAAGACACAGCGGTTTACCAGCGAGCAGGCTTATTCCACAAAGCTAAACTTGCCTTCGGCAATAAACTTCTCGACTGGCTTTCTGGGCGTCGGTTGCTCACGTTCATGAAAGTCTTCTGGCAAGACTGATTTATCTGCCTGTTTACCCACGGCGATCAGGATTTCTACCTGGTAACCTTCCGGCACACCTAACACCTCTGGCGCAGCGTCACGGTTAAAGCCGCCAATCGCACGTGTGCGCCAGCCCAGCTGATAGGCCTGAAAAGCCAGGCTGGCCCAGGCGGCACCCGCATCCAGAGAATGGTTTTTTAACGGGGAGGCTGCAGTCTCGCCCGGACGCACATGCGTTTTTTTGGACACCAGTGCAATGAGTACGGCCGCGCGATTAACCCAGCGCTGGTTGTTTTCATTGAGTAATGCAAACAAGTCATCCCAGTGCGCAGAACCATTTTTGGCATAGATAAAGCGCCAGGGCTGCGAGTTGTTGGCAGAAGGTGCCCAGCGCGCAGCTTCAAACAGGCTGAGTAAACTGGCGTCATCTATCGCTTCACCGCTGTAGGCGCGTGGTGACCAGCGGTCAATAAAGATTGGAGCCACTTGATGTGGCGCATGTCGATTAGATAGTTGTGTCATATGACTCTCCGGATGTCATCATAAAATACGTCAAACGGCACTCTTTGCGCTTCCCGTGGGAATGTCAGGAATCACAGAATGCATGTTTCTTTTTAATGTGAGGGCTTTTGTGCGGCTGAATGACCATCCCACCAATATGCCAGCACCCACTCTTGCGCACCGTAATACTTGGGCAGCACTTGCGGGCGCTTTAAGCGGTGGTGATAGATCATGTAATGCTTGGTCAGGTAGCGCCAGGGGATCACATAATGATTGTGTATCAGCACCCGATCGAGTGCATGCGCCGCGACCTCAAGTTCGTGCTGGCTATCAGCGTTCAATACCTTTTGAATCAGTGCGTCGACCACAGGAGACTTCACACCCATCACATTCTCTGAGCCAGGCACATCCGCGTCTTTGCTATTAAAATTGCGCCAGAGTTCGGCGCCAGGCATTCTCGCCTCGCGTAATGCAATGGTCGTGTAGTCATAATCAAACTTGTTCATCTGGCTGCGCGCGGTGGCCGCATCTGCAACCCGTTTGACCACGATCATTCCCAGCTTGGTCATGTTCAGGCATACAGGGTCCATATACGGCGTCTGCCCGCGGTTAGCAAAAGTCACCTCAATCACAAAAGGCTCGCCTTTGGCGTTGCGCAACACGCCGTCACGGTTATGCCAGCCCGCTTGCGCCAATAAATCTAGCGCCTTGGTCAGGCTCGCACGGATACTGCCAGGTGGTTTGGTATTTGGCTGATCCAGCATGGGGCCGAACACTTCCACTGGTAGCTGGTCACGATATGGTTCCAGGATCGCCAACTCTTCAGCGTCTGGCACACCCTTTGCCGCCAGAGGGCTGTAGGCGAAGTAACTGTTCACACGGTTAAATTCGCTATCGAAGATTTTCTGGTTCATAAACTCGAAATCCATGGCGTAATTCAAGGCCAGGCGTACACGCGGATCCTGGAATTTTTCGCGGCGCAAATTCACAATCCAGCCATTCATGGCGACCGGGTTCTGGTGCGGCACCAGCTCTTTGACCAGCTCGCCTTCATCAAAGCGCTTGCCAATATACTGGCAGCACCAGTAACGCATTTTGTTTTCGTTCAAGAAGTCAAAGTCACCCGCACGCAGCGCGGCCACCATGGTGTCCGTGTCTTTATAAATGCGGTAAATCACGCGTTCAAAGTTGTAACTGCCAACGCGTGAAGGCACATCGTTACCCCAATAGGCAGGGTTGCGCCGGTAAGCCACATCTTGCCCACTGACCGCGCGCTCGATTAAATAAGGACCGGAAGCCACCGGCACTTCCAGGCCGATCTTGTTAAATGGCACACGGCTGCCATCCGGCTTTAAGCCCCACTTGGGTGAAAATATTGGCAGGCTGCCTGCCACAAACGACAAGTCCCTGCCTTTGCGTTTAAACTCAAAATGCACGGTTTGCGCATCTATCACCGTTAGCGATTTAATCTCTGAGAAATAAGCCTTGAAGCGCGGATTACCTTCTTTGTTGGTCAAGGTATCAAACGAATACTTGACCTCTTTGGCCGTGACCGGGTCTCCGTTGGAGAATTTGGCCAACGGGTTGATATGAAACGTGACGGCACTAAAATCCGGCGCCAGCTTGATATCGTCCGCCAGCAAACCATACTGGGTATTGATTTCATCCAGGCTGTACACCGTCAGTGTTTCAAACATCTGCTCAATCAGGCCGGGTGCGGGCTTGCCTTTGAGGCTGAATGGATTGAATTTATCAAAACCACTGTTCTGGCTGATCACGGCAAAGCGAATCTGGCCGCCTTTGGGCGCATCGGGATTGGCATAGTCAAAATGTTTGAAACCGGCCGGGTATTTGGGCTCGCCAAACTGGGCCACGGCGTGCGCAGACAAAGCACTATCCATAGGCAGCAAAACGCCGGTCACAAAAGACAGCACCATCAGCAACGCCCAGGGCAAGAGGGGGAGATTGGATCGAATAGGCATAGGTTTTAATCTTGATTTAGAGCGAGGCTTGCACCAGCGATTGTGTATAAGGGTGCTGTGGCTTATGTATGATGTGTTCGGTATCACCGGACTCGATGATTTCGCCATCCTTGAGCACATACACACGATGGGCGAGCGCCTGTATCACGGTCAGGTCATGGCTGATCAGCAAATAACTGAGCCCGAATTTTTTCTGCAAACTGACCAGCAATTCCAACACCTGTTTCTGGATGGACACATCCAGTGCTGAGGTCGGTTCATCGAGAATGACGACTTTCGGTGACAGCACAAACGCCCGCGCAATGGCAATGCGCTGGCGCTGGCCGCCAGAGAACTCGTGTGGGTAAGAATCCAGCACCTGTGCACTCAGGCCCACCTCGGACAATATCTGCACAATGCGTGTATAACGCTCTTCGGCGCTGAGCTCAGGGAAATGCAACTCCAGCCCCTCACCGACAATCTGGCGGACGGTCTGCCGCGGTGACAATGAGCCAAACGGATCCTGGAATACCACTTGCAACCTGGCGCGCATTTCTCGCTGCAAACGCTTGCTCAGTTGATACAGCGGTGCGCCATCGACCTCTATGCTGCCCGACTTGACCTTGATCAGGTTGAGCACCGCCTGCGCCAGCGTGGATTTGCCGGAACCGGACTCGCCAACGATGCCCACCGTTTCGCCTTCACGCAAAGTCACATCTGCGCCATACAAGGCGGTGAAATGATGCGATTGCAATAACCCCCGCCAGCCTTTGCGTGGCAAGGGATACTCCACGCGCAACTTGCGTGCCTCGAGCAACGTTTTCGCGTCACTGGCCACCGGCAACACATTGCGCTCGGGGATGCTGTTGATCAGCTTGATGGTGTAAGGGTGTTGCGGCTGCGCAAACAAGGTTTGCGTATCGGCGGTTTCCACCAGGCGGCCACGTTCCATCACGGCCACCCGGTGTGCAAATTTACGCACCAGGTTGAGGTCATGCGTAATCAGCAGGATCGCCATCCCCTGCGTGCCATTTGCACGTACGTCTTCTTCCTGCAGTTCAATCAGCAATTTGACGATGCGCGCACGTATGGTCATATCCAGCGCCGTCGTTGGCTCATCAGCAATCAACAACTTGGGTTTGCATGAAAGTGCCATGGCAATCATGGCGCGCTGACGCTGGCCGCCAGACAACTGGTGCGGATAACTATTGATGTTTTTTTCTGGCTGGCGGATGCCGGTGCGCGTGAGTAATTCCAGCGTTTTCTGCGTCGCTTCAGTGCGTGACAAGGCCTGGTGCGCCACAATGGTTTCCACAATCTGTTCGCCAATCGTAAACAGCGGGTTGAGCGCTGTCATCGGCTCCTGGAAAATCATGGCAATGTCAGCACCACGTACACGCTGGATTTCATGTGCAGATTTTTGCAGCAGATTATCGCCATTGAAGACGATCTTGCCGCTTAACTGTGCCGCTTCTACCAGTTTTAAAATGGAGAGTGCCGTCACTGTTTTACCGGAGCCGGACTCGCCCACCAGTGCCAGCCGCTCGCCCCCTTGTATGCTCAGGTTCAGTTGTTCAACCACCGTTTTCTGGTCAAAGCGGGCCGAGAAATTTTCTATGGATAATAATGGCTGTGTCATTACAACGTCCCGCCTTGTCTGGCATCAGAAATACGCGTATCCAGCGCATTACGCAGCGCCTCACCTGTAAAAGTCAGTAGCAGCAACGTCAGTACCAGTACACTGAAAGAAGAGAGCGCAATCCACCAGGCATCGAGGTTTTCCTTGCCTTGTAGCAGCAACTGCCCCAGGCTGGGCGCCGGTGCGGTCACACCTAGGCCGAGAAAATCCAGGCTGGCCAGTGCCATAATCGCAGCGCTCATGCGAAACGGTAAAAAGGTAATCACCGGCGTCAGGCTGTTAGGCAGAATATGGCGCCAGATAATCTGCGTGTTGGACAAACCCAGCGCGCGGGCAGACTTCACATACTCCAGTTGGCGATTACGCAAAAATTCGGCGCGCACGTAATCTGACAAGGTAATCCAGCCAAACAGTGACAACAGGCCAAACAGCAATAGCAGGCTGTGGTCAAAAATCGAGGCAAAAATAATCAGCAGGTACAACTCTGGCATCGATCCCCAGATATCAATCAGGCGCTGTATCACCAGGTCGGTCTTACCCGCAAAATAGCCTTGCACGGCACCAAAAAAGATACCCAGCACAACGCCCACCGCCGTCAGCCCCAGGGCAAACGTGACCGACACGCGAAAGCCGTAAAGCAGCCTGGCCAGGATGTCATAACCGGCAATGTCAGTCCCCAGCAGATTTTCATCGTCCGGCTTGCCCGGATAATGCTCGGCCTTGGAAAAATAGTTGAGCGTGTCGTAGTAATAAGGGTTGAGCGGATAAATGGCAAAATTGCCGGCCTTGCTCAGTTGCGCCTTGATAAACGGGTCGTGGTAATCTGCCTTGATTGGCAGGTTGCCGCCGAAGATAGACTCCGGATACTCGTTGAACAAAGGGAAATACCATTGCTGCGCATAACGCACCACCAGCGGCCGGTCATTGGAAATCACCTCCCCGGCCAGGCTGATCACATACAGTACGACAAACACAATCAGGCTCCAGTAACCCAGGCGATTGCGCTTGAAGCGCTGCCAGTTACGGCGGGCAGGAGAAAGATGGGGAATAACTTGACTCATGGTGACTCCGGCCTTACGAATCTTGACTATCAAACTTGATGCGGGGATCGACCAGTACATAAGCGAAATCGCCCAGCAACTTGATGAACAACCCGACTAAGGTAAACAGATACAACGTGCCCAGCACCACCGGGTAATCACGGCTATTGATGGACTCATAGGACAGCAGGCCCAGCCCATCCAGCGAAAACAGGGTCTCGATCAGCAAGCTGCCGGTAAAAAAAGCCATGATGAAGGTGGCCGGAAAACCGGTAATCAAGGGCAGCAAGGCATTCCTGAAAACGTGCTTCCACAGCACCTGGCGCTCGGACAAGCCCTTGGCGCGGGCCGTCAGCACATACTGGCGGCGGATTTCTTCAAGAAAGGTGTTTTTAGTCAGCAGCGTTTTGAACGCAAACGTACTCACGACAGAAGCCGTCACTGGTAAGGTGATGTGCCACAAGTAATCGGTGGTTTTAGCCAACGGGCTCAGGTCTGCCCAATTATCAGAGGTAAGGCCTCGCAACGGAAACACATCCCAGAATGAACCGCCGCCAAATAATACGATCAGCAATACGCCTAATACAAACCCCGGAATGGCATAACCAAACAGCACTAAAAAACTGGTAATAAAGTCAAAACTGCTACCCGCCCGAACGGCCTTGGCGACGCCTAATGGCACGGCGATCAAATAGGTCAGCGTAAACGTCCAGATGCCGAGCGCCACTGAAACGCCCAATTTATCCTTAATCAGGTCCCAGACACTCTGGTTGCGGAAATAACTTTCGCCCAAATCAAAGCGGGCATAGCTCACCAGCATCTGCCAGTAACGCTCCAGCACCGGCTTATCAAAACCATATAGCGCTGTCAGCTGTTCAACCTGCTGCGTATCTATGCCCTGCCTGCCACTGTAGCTCCAGCCGCCAGTGCTGGAAGAGCCATCCGCGCCCGAACGCGCATCCTGGGCATCAATTTGCGCAATCGCACTATCGACCGGCCCCCCGGGCACAAACTGGGTCACCAGAAAAGTGAGTGTCATCACCCCGATCAGGGTGGGTATCATCATCAGCAAGCGTTTTAACAGGTAATGCCACATATTATTTTTAACAATTCAAGGTTGATGATTACATCGTGTCGGTGAGGTATTGCAGTTTCCGTACCAGCTGTAGATTTCTTTACCAGGTAGCCATAAAAATACATTTACCTGTTTAAAATCATTATGTTACGAACATCACGCTTGAAATATGCAGCAGCGTGGCAGCAGGAGATGTGATGCGCTGCCAACAGCTGCGAATAACAGCTGTTGCAGGTAACACATTTAAATCAGTGACGGGCAGGAGTAAACCAGATGCGGCGGATCAAGCCATCTTTTTGCACAAACTGGTGCCAGGCAAACGCGGCGACATGCAAACTCAACAATCCACCCAACACATAAGCGGTCACGCCATGCCACCCCATGATCCGGTGCGCCAAGTCCTTATCTACCGGAAACAACGGCTCCCAATGAAATACAAACAGGTTAAATCCATGATTGAATGCGCTCGCCAATAGCCCCACGCCGGGCACAACCAGAATCAGCGCATAAATAAAAATATGGGCGTAATGCGCCAACTGCACTTGCCAACGGCTACCCGTCACATGGTCCGGCACCACATGCGTGAGACGCCAGTAGATTCTGAACAGCACCAGCGCAAAGACAATTAACCCGAACGACTTGTGATAGTTGTAGATCAATTTACGCAAGGGTGTTTTTGGCAGGTCCGGCATAAAAAAGCCGACCACCAACAGGCCGATAATCAAGAGAGCTAACAACCAGTGCAGCACAATTGCGGTGTTGTTATAACGTTTGGGAGTAAATTTTTGCATACTATGCCTGGTGCGTATGAGGATTTTCCGGCCGGTCTAAACCCAGGTTCTCGCGATAGGTGCTGCCCTCGTATTCTTTGCGGAAAATACCGCGACGTTGCAGTTCCGGCACCACCAGGCGCGTAAAGTCTTCCAGGCCTTTGATCGAATATGGTGGTACCACATTGAAACCATCTGCGCCTTTTTCGACAAACCATTGCTCTATGGTGTCCGCCACGGTTTTCACTGAGCCGATGGCTTGCAAATGACCACGCGCCACGCGAAACTTCAATACCAACTGGCGGATAGTCAGGTTCTCGCGCCTGGCCAGTTCCAACTGCTGCTGAAAACGGCCACGGCCGTTTTCACCGGGGTCATATGGCAAATCTGGCAATGGGCCATCGAGTGGATATTGGGATAAATCCTGGCCGCCGAATTCGAGGTCAGAGAAATCAACCAGTGCCTGCAATTCGCCATATTTGTCTTGTGCTTCCTGGTCAGTTTCAGCGACGACAACATTCAGGCCGGGCGTAATTTTGAGCTGGTCTTCCGCACGGCCATATTTGGCCATACGCGATTTGACGTCGGCATAATACGCTTTGGCCACCTCTAAAGACGTGGCTGAGCTATAAGTCATCTCGGCTTCGCGTGCCGCGAATTCGCGGCCGGTGTCAGAATTACCTGCTTGCACAAATACCGGGTAGCCTTGAATTGGCCGCGGGAAATCCAGCAAGCCATCCGACTTGAAATACTGGCCATTAAAATTGACCGGATGGCCCGAAGCCGGGTCATAAAACTGCCCGCTCTGGCGGTTAGGATGATCAAACGCATTGTCATCCCAGCTATCCCAAAGCGCTTTGGTGAGCTGGATAAACTCACTGGCGCGCTCATACCGCTCTTCATGGGTAATCGGTGCTTCTATGCCAAAATTTTTGGCGGTGACCGGATTGAGTGATGACACTACGTTCCAGCCGGCTCGACCGCCACTCAGGTGATCGAGTGAGGTGAACTGGCGCGCGACATTGTATGGGTCAGAAAAGTTAGTATTCACTGTTGCGACCAAACCGATATGCTTGGTATGCGCGGCAATCGCTGATAACAAAGTAAACGGCTCGAAGTGAAAGTTATTCGGGTTCTTGACCGACTGCTTGTCGATCACACCCGAGCGACCGATAAAGTCAGCCACAAAAAAAGTATCAAACTTGGCAGCTTCGGCAATCTGTGCCGCACGTATCCACCACTGCAAATCCGGGCGGCCATTTTCGGTCCAGGTCGGATGCAGCCACCCGGCCGGGTGATGCCCATAACGCAGTAAAAATACATTTAAAACCAGTTGTCTGTTTTTGTGTTGACTCACGATTGTGCGCTTTCAATAAAAAGTCGGGCGCAAGCTGACCTTGCTCCCGACTCACAGGTGAATGAAGTTAAGCTGCTTTTTGCTTGAGCAGGTCGGCAATAAAACGACCTGAATATTGCTTGGCTTTTTCTACCAGGCCGGTGCGTTTCCATTGCACCTCAAGTGCACCTGGCGTGTACTCTTTAGCGCCACCCACTTGTTCAGCCAGTGACTGGAAGCGTGCAGCTTCTTCAATCAGCAATACCAGTTGCGAGGTGCCGATAATGCCTTTGCCCCAGATGTTGGCACCGCCGTTGGATTCCAGCAAAGCAGGTGGTGGTGCCAGCTCCGGATGCGTATCCAGGCGCTCGGAAATAATCGACAATATGCTGCGGGTGCGGTCCAGATGGTTAGGAATTTCACGTGCCAGCAAATAGCGCTGGGCAGCCACATACAAGATCGGGAAATTGATTTGCGCCAGTGACCATGCAGCCAGGTAAGGCGTATGTGCATGAATCACGGTGTCTGCATCAATGCGCGATTCATGCAGGATGTGATCCTTCTTTTCAGAGAAGATATCAATGCTCACGACCGGGTCACGTGAACGCTCCCATGGCCATGGAAAACGGATATTCAGTAATTTGTCCTGGCCTGGAATTTTGTGCGTGATGTGGTAAGTCCAGGTCGCCGACAAAGTGCCGGTTTCTTTCAAAAAGTTGAAAGAATGCAAAGCGTCAGCCTTAGCCTGCTCTACGTATTTAATTAAATCTGCCTCTGTAACGATGTCGCTCATGGTTAGGTCTCCTGTTTAAGTGATGGATCTGCGTTGTCGCAAATAACATGACTTACCGCAAACAACATGCCAACGCAGGCATCGCTCTATCGAACCCGGCCAACTACTCTATAGATTATTGATTTTTAATCATTAAATGATCATTTTAGCCACCAGATCTAAAAACTTTAACCGCGCCACTATCAACATTTCGCTGTTTGCCAGGCAACAGAACGGCCATATTTTGTTGCTGACACAACAAACCTCATAACACGTATGTGATGCCATATTGCACCGTCGCTTATCACCCCAAAAAAACACCTCTGGCGACATAAGAAAACAGAGCGCTGACAGGCACGAGAAGTGTTCCATCAGCAACATTCGCGACCACAACTGTTTGACTGGATTGTTGCTAACAAAACAATTGCCACGTTTGTCCACCATGCATAAAAAAACAATTTTCCTTTAAAAATCATACAACTAACAACCGCAATCATGACTGGCATGATTCATGCCATTGAGGTTACAACACTTGTTTAAGTGCACTATCTCAACTCAAGGGAACATTATGAAAAGAATTAAAGACACCATCGGCGGACAACAGCCGAGCAATGTATGGAAACAAAGAACTGTTAAAGCCGCTGTATTAAGTGCTTTTGCCGGCTCGTTAGCATTGAATCCAGCCTGGGCGGCAGAAGAAGAAAAAGTAGTGGAAAGCCAAGAAGCCCAAACGTCAGAAACTGCCGAGAACAAAAAGCCTGAAGAAACCCAGGCACAAGAGTCCTCCTTGGGTAGCGTCACGGTGACCGCCAACAGACGTAAAGAAAACGCACAAAAAATCGCTACGCCGATCACCGTGCTTAAAGGCAAAGATCTGCTCGATCAGGGCGTAGGCCGCTCAGCACAAGAGGTCTTTAACTATGTACCTAACGCCACTGCTGTTGGCCAGCAACATGGCCGTCCACGCTGGTGGATCCGCGGTATTGGTGCAGGCCAGCAACAGCTGGACCTGGCCAGCCCGATTGGTTTTTATCAGGACGAAGTGTATATCAGCAATGCCTCTGCGACTGGCTTTCCGCTGTTTGACCTGGAACGTGTAGAAGTACTGCGCGGCCCGCAAGGCACAAAATACGGCAAGAATACGACAGGCGGTGCAGTGAATATCATCTCGCAAAAACCTTCATTGAAAGAAGGTAAAAACGACGACTATATCAAGGCCGATTACGGCACGTTTAATGACAAAGTGCTGCAAGGTGGCTTTAATGTGCCGTTGATTGAAGACCGTCTGGGTGCGCGCATTTCGGTCTACCAGGAAGATATTGATGGCCGTTTTAACAACATTTTCAACGGCACCAAAGATGGTGGCCTGCAAGATGGCGCAATTCGCGGCCAATTATTGGGCAAGATTTCTGACGATGCCGAAGCCTTGTTGAATGTACACTACCGCAAATACAAAACGGATGGCACCATTCTCAACACCAACAGTTATGCCGCGAATGGCGTATTACGTGGTGGCTATGCACCAAGCACCGGTTATAACGATGTCAGCACCAATGCCGACAACTGGAGCAACACCTCACAAACGGGTGCCAGCCTGAACTTCAAATGGAATGTAGGCAAATTGGCACTCACCTCGATTACCGGGTTCGAAGGCTATAAAAACGAATCCTTAAGCGATAACGACAACACACCGCTGGAGCTTTCCCGCCAACATGTGGACAGTGAAACACGCCAGGTATCGCAAGAGTTCCGCATCACCTCACCACGCGAGGATCAATGGAACTGGCTGGCTGGTGTACACCTGTTTAGGGAAAATATTGATAGCGCCTCACAAACCGGCAAACTGCCAGCCGCTCAGGTTGCGAACGCCAGTACGGCAGGCTCAGGTGCCAGCGTTACCTACAATGACAGCGTGCTCAAACACGAGACGACCAGCTTTTCACTGTTTGGAAACACCACCTATAACTGGACAGAAGATTTCGCCACATCTGCCGGCTTAAGCTGGAGTCGCGAGCGTAAAGAGTATGATTTAAATCGTAGAGGCTCGACTGGCGTTGGTTCATACAGTAGCCTCGGCCGCTGGTGGGAATCATATACGGGGGCATTCGCTCCTTCCGGAACGCTCACCTCCGGGACTTTCAGCGTCAATGACTCAGCCACGTGGGATCGCTGGAGTTACGACTTTACACCGGAGCTCAAGCTGAGCCCGACAGACCGCGTATTCTTTAAGTATGCCCATGGCATCAAGTCTGGTGGTTTTAATACTGCAGCCACCAACCTGGCGGCGGTGAATCAGGTCAAACCAGAACAACTGGACTCTTACGAGTTAGGTTATAAATCCGAATGGCTGGCTGGCCGCCTGAACTTTAATGCCACTGCGTTCTACTACGACTATCAAGATGTTCAGGTGAACGTAGTAGGCTTTAACGCATTAGCGGGCGCAACCGTCTCTTACTTGCAAAATGTGAACAAGGCCAAGACATACGGTTTGGAGCTGGAATTACAAGCATTGCCAACCAACGACTGGTTTATCAATGGTAGCGTCGGTCTATTAAGCACCAAATATGAAGATGCCGAAATTCTCAATAATGGTGGCAACTTTAACGGCAACCGCCTGGTACGTGCACCTAACGTCACAGCCAACCTGCTAACGACCTACACCTTCCATGTCGACAACGGTGCAAAAGTAGTGCTAGGCGGTGACGCGCGCTTCCTGTCCAAACAATACTACTTTGTGACACCACAAGGCGTGGACTCCAATGGCGTCTATCGCTCTGCGCTGGAACAAGGTGCCTTCACCATTGTGAATGCACGTATTTCATATGTGACACCGGGCAACAAATATACGGTGACCGCCTATGCCAACAACCTGTTCGACAAACACTACCTGCAACACTCTACCCCTTCATATAGTGCGGCACAGGGCGTTTTTGGCGACAACCTCTATCAAGGTGCAGTGAGAACTGTTGGTGTTTCTTTCGCAGCCGCGTTTTAAACATTTGTAGCACCTTTGTCAGCGCCAGGGCACTTCGTGTGTTCTGGCGTTTTTGATATTGACTCACCACAAAGGAGGACTGTTTGAAGTCCTATATCAACACACAAGAACATGGGCTGCATGCGCCATCGCCGCGCGCGCCTTTCTTTCAATTAAAACAACCCTTGCTGCGCTGCCTGGCACTCTATACCTACATGCCGTGGCAATTCAGTATTACTGCCCTGCTGTTTATCCTGGTGAATGCAGGCATGGCCTGGCAATTGTGGCTGGTAGGCCAGATTGTGCAGTCCATCCATATCGGCGAATTTATCACGCGCAATGCGCAGGGCCTGCTTGATTTTGCTAATGCGCGCCACTGGCTGACACTGCTGGTTGGCGTGGCGGTTGGCCGCGCTATCTTGCAATATATTGGCGGCGTGATGTCGCTGATTATTGGCCAGGAGTTGCTCTACATTCTGCGCGAACGCATTCTGCACCAGGTTCAACGCCTGGATCTGGCCTATCATTGGCAGCACGGCATCGGTGAAATCGTGACGCGTACCACGCGTGATGCCGACAAAGTGCGTGATGCGCTGATCAACTTCTGGCGCCAGGTGTTTGAAGCCAGTATCTGGGTATTGATCTCCGTAACCGTCCTCAGCGTTTATCACCCATTGATCGGCCTGGGCACGCTGTTACTGGTGGTGGCTGGCATGTGGCTGTTCGTCAAGCACACCAACACCTTGGTGATTCTCGACCGCGAAGTCGGCAACGCTTACGACCAAGTCAATCAGGAGCTCAGTGAGGGCGTTAATGGCATCCGTGTGATTAAGGCGTTTGGGCTGGAATCTCCGCGTACCAAACACTTTGCCAGCCTGGTCGATATCTTTGTCAGCCACGCACATACCGCACTGGCATTTGCCGCAAAAAGAATTCCTTTACCGCAGATTGTGATTGGTTTCAGCCAGGTATGGATTCTGGCCTTTGGCGCATACCTGGTCAGCAAAGGGGCCTTGAATATTGGCCAACTGGTGGCTGCTTTGCTGATCGCCAATGCCCTGGTGTTCCGCGTCGAAGGCATAGGACGCGTCATGCAAGTGTTTGCCGACGCGCGCTCATCCGCCACCCGCATCTGGGAGCTGCTGGATGAAGAACCACATATTTTGCCAGGCCCGCACACACTGGCGACACAGGCGCTGGGCTTCCGTTTAAGCAATGTCACCACGCAGGCGCCCAACAGTGACCAGGCGATTTTGCATCATTGCAGCCTGGAGGTCAGCCCGGGTGAAACGGTCGCCATTGTCGGCGCCACCGGTGCTGGTAAAAGCTCGCTGGCCGGGTTGTTGCCGCGACTGCTGGATGCCAAACATGGCAGCGTAGAAATCGGCTCGGCCTGGGCAGGCTGGCATGACGTTAAAACCTTAAACCTGCAACAGCTACGCAAATCTGTGCATGTGGTGCCGCAAGAAAGCTTCTTGTTTTCTGACACACTGGCGGCCAACTTACGCCTGGCTAAACCGGATGCAACCGATGAAGAGCTGCTACAGGCACTGCACCTGGCCGCCGCCGATGAAGTGCTGGAGAAACTCAGCGATGGCCTGCAAACAAAAATCGGCGACCGCGGTATCACCTTGTCTGGCGGCCAACGCCAACGCATCAGCCTGGCGCGCGCCTTTTTATCAGCGCCATCCATACTGGTCCTGGATGACTCGACCAGCGCACTGGATGCAATTACCGAGCGCAAGGTGCTGGATAACATCCGTACCCTGCGCAACACCACGGGTAAAAACACCACGGTGCTGATTATCGCCAGCAAGCTATCGACTATTTTGCTGGCAGATCGCGTCGCAATGCTGGCAGAAGGACGCATCATCGCTGAAGGTACACACGAAGACCTGATACAAACACATGTCGCTTACCGCGACTTAGTTGGAGTGCAACATGGCTGAAAAATTAAGACAAGAACGCGCGCTCAATGACATCGAACTGGAACAGGCACTGGCAAAAAAAAGCCTGGACCGCAATATGTTCTGGCGCCTGCTGCCATTACTGAAACAGGTTTCCGGCAAAGTCACCGCCGTGATTTTGCTCGAAGCCTTGCTGGTCGGCGTGATTTTTATCCGCCCCTGGTTTTTACGCGAGGTGATTGACCACGGCTTCATTCAATCGGCGCAAGGCATCATTCTCAACACACCACTGCTGGTGTGGATGAGCGTAGGCATGGGCCTAAGCTGGATCGTGCGTTTTGGCGTGTCCGGCTTGTCGCAATACCTGTCCGGCAGCGCGGCCGTGCATATTCTTAACAGCTTGCGCGTGCAGGTGTTCGCTCACTTGCAACAACTGAGCATGCGCTACTTCGACCAGACCAAGGCCGGACGTATTATCTCGCGTGCCGACCGCGACATTGACGCGCTGGAACCGCTGCTGATTCAAGGGCCACCAGAGTTGTTGTCAGCGTTGTTGCGCTTTGTTGTCGCCAGTGTCGCCTTATGGCTGATTTCACCCAAGCTGCTACTGGCTTTGGCCAGCATTGTGCCGGTGCTGTTTGCCGCGACCTGGTTATTCAAGCGTATCTCGGAAAAAAACTGGGCCAAAGTGGCCGAGGCCAGGGCCCGCTTTACCGCGCACCTGGTCGAAACCGTGTCTGGCGTACGCATTATCAAGCAAACGGTGATTGAGGACGATAACGCTACCCGCTACCGCGCGTTGTTGCACGACTTCAATACCATTTTGATCAAAGGCAACCTTAAATCCAGCTGGTTTTTACCACTGACACAAGTGCTGAGCACGGTGGGCATGGCGTTTCTGCTGGCCACCGGCAGCCTTGGCATTGTCGAGCACGAGATGACGGTCGGGCAAATTGCACAGAGTCTGTTTTACGTACAGCTGTTTCTAGGCCCATTGCAAGAATTGAATGACCTGTTTGAACGTTATTCAACCGGTGCATCTTCAGCGCAGCGTATTTTTCTATTGCTGGATACCGAGCCGGAAATTGTCGACCCGGCAACACCACAACAGCCCGCAGCACGTGGTCATGTTGCTTTTAACCATGTGCATTTCAAATACAACCCGCAAGCGCCCAACTACGTGATTCAGGACCTGAGCCTGGAAGTCCCGGCCGGGCAAGTGCTGGCGATTGTCGGCCCGACCGGCCACGGCAAGAGTACCATCGTGCAACTGCTGACGCGCTTTTATGAAGTGAACGCAGGTGAAGTGCTAGTCGATGGCGTCAATGTCAAAGACTACGAACAAACCAGCCTGCGACGTAAGGTCGGCCTAGTGTTGCAAGATAACGTGCTGTTTAGCGGCACCGTGCTGGAGAACTTGCTCCTGGCGGCACCAGAAGCCAGCGACGCTGAGCTGATACACGCGGTGAAAGAGCTCGGTGCTGACGAGATTCTGGAACGCCTGCCACAAAGCTATGCCACGCAAGTCGGGCCATTGGGTGCATTCCTTAGCCATGGCCAGCGGCAACTGGTGTGCATAGTCAGGGCCTACCTGGCAAACCCGGCAATATTAGTGCTGGACGAAGCCACATCGGCGGTCGACCTGCAAACAGAACGCAAAATCCAGACGGCATTCAGGCGCTTATGCGAAGGCCGTACCGCCATCATCATCGCGCACCGTTTATCAACCATCCGTGATGCCGATGCCATTGCCGTGATTCGCGATGGCCAGGTGGTCGAGAAAGGTTCGCATGGCCAGCTGATTGCACTGGACGGTCATTATTCAGGGCTATACAAAGCTTACCAACAAGCCTCCGAAGCGACCCTGGCTGCTTGATGCTGTCAAACCAACAGTTAGCCGGGAGCGGATGTTGCACAAGCAACAAAATGCCCGCTCCCGCGCAACACTAAAACCATTATCTTATTGATTTTTAATAGAATTACCTGCTGGCACGCTTCCTGCAATTGATTGAGTTCCAAAGTCGTATTCACTCACCATCAGGAGACAAGCATGTCCGCAGATAACAAAATTGACAGCATTTGGTACACCCGCTGCCCGGTACCTACCCCACTCGGCCTCGCCGCACGTGAGGGCTGGTTTAGCAGCGAATTTGTGCAAGATGGCATCACCATCAACACCCTGCAGGAAACCCAGGACCCGGAACTGCTGGAGTCACACTACGACCACCGCTTGCCACACTCCTTTCGCCAGGGCGGCAACGTGCCAGCGATCTGGGCCAAGGCCAGAGGCACAGACACCAAAGTCATCGGCCTCAACTGGGTAGACGAAGCACAATTGATCGTCACACTGCCAAATTCAGGTATTACAAAAGTTGAACAACTCAAGGGCAAACGCATCGCGCTGCCAGTACATGACATCAGCATTGATCACCAGCGTGCCAGTGCTTTGCGCGGCATTGTGGTGAGCCTGGAAGCCGCAGGATTGACACCAAAAGACGTGGAGCTGGTTGATATTCCAGTTGAGAAACAACCGCCAAGCATCAGCTGGGCAGCAGGCACGCGTGCTGCCTATGCCGCGGAGTACAAGGCATTAGAGAGCGGCCTCGTCGATGCCATTTATGTGAAAGGTGCCCGCGGTTACGAAAGCGCCAATGCCCATGGCGTTACCATTATCTACGATGTACGTCAGCATCCTGATCCTATCGTGCGATCAAACAACAGCGCACCGCGTCCAATTACTGTCGACGCAGCGTTGCTGAGAGACCGTCCTGACCTGGTAGTCCGTTTTTTGAGCCGCATTGTAGATGTGGCTGAATGGGCAGCCAAACACCAAGCAGAAACTGTGGCCTATATCGCCAAAGAATCTGGTTCAACTGACGAGTGGGTACGCAAAGCCTACGGTGACGACGTGCATTTGCATCAAGGCACCAACCTGGATGCACAAGCGATCGCCGGGCTGGAGGCCTACAAAAACTTCCTGCTGGAATGGGGTTTCCTCAAGGGTGACTTTGACGTCAACGCCTGGATCGACCCGGCACCACTGGCAGAAGTGTTCCGCCTGAAGAAAAAAGCCGCTTAATGCATTAGCGCATGGCAACAGGTATTGCCAGATGGCAGTACCTGTTGTGCAAACGTTACACACGCCTCCCGCATGAACAGCATAGAACTCTCGATGTCCATCCTAGAACAACGTACAGGCATGATACTGACTGGTACTCACTGTCATTAGGGCTGCAGCACAGACCAGCCCCACCGCCGAACAACCATATTAAGCAAAAGGAGTTTTATCATGACACTCAGACTAGGCGACATCGCCCCAGACTTTACCCAGCAATCCAGCCAGGGCCCAATTTCTTTCCACGAATGGCTGGGCGACAGTTGGGCCATCCTGTTTTCGCATCCGGCCGATTACACGCCCGTGTGCACCACCGAGCTCGGCGCCACCGCAAAACTGGCGCAGGAATTCAAACAGCGCAACGTCAAAGCCATCGCGCTGTCGGTAGATCCGGTTGAATCACACCAAGGTTGGATCAAGGACATCAATGAAACACAATCGGCGGACGTCCAGTTTCCTATCATTGCCGATGCCGACCGCAAGGTGTCAACCTTGTATGACCTGATTCACCCCAATGCCAGTACCACGGCCACCGTACGCTCAGTATTCATTATTGATCCGCACAAAAAAATCCGCCTCACACTGACCTACCCGGCCAGCACCGGGCGTAACTTTAACGAACTGCTGCGCGTGATTGACTCGCTACAACTGACCGAATACCACAGTGTGGCGACACCAGCCAACTGGGAAGATGGCCAGGATGTCGTCATCCTGCCTTCAATCACGGATCCTGTCGTGCTAGCCACCAAATTTCCTAAGGGCTACAAAACCGTCAAACCTTATTTGCGCCTCACCCCGCAGCCGAATAAATAACTGAGAATTAAAAAGGCCCGAGTTATACACTCGGGCCGCTATCAAGACACTACCTGGATATTATTGTTTTACTCTTCGATTCTGAAACCGACCTTGATGGTCACCTGAAAATGCGCGACTTTGCCATCGGTTATATGTCCGCGCGTTTCGACGACCTCAAACCAGTTCAGGTGATGCAGCGTTTTTGCTGCGCGTTCGATGGCATTTTTAATCGCATCGTCACTGCTGACAGGCGATGAGCCCACCAGTTCAACAACTTTATAAATGTGATCTGACATGATTTTTATCCT
>Ga0066472_100063_pt1 | contig 37099 bp, 42 predicted proteins | sample LakWasM106_HOW12_2_FD_59582 | JGI IMG/M metagenome (GOLD analysis project Ga0066472, IMG submission 59582) | Freshwater sediment methanotrophic microbial communities from Lake Washington under simulated oxygen tension - Sediment Metagenome 106_HOW12 | ecosystem: Environmental > Aquatic >...
CAGAACACCACGCCCGAACAGATGAAAATGTTCCTGACCCGTATCGGCTTCGGCACCAAAGCCGTGATTACCGGCGACGTCACGCAGATTGACTTGCAGCGCCACCAGAAGAGCGGCCTGGTAGAAGCCCAGAAGGTGCTGAAAGACATCAAGGGCATTGCCATGACACACTTTTTATCGGGCGATGTCGTGCGTCACCCACTGGTGCAGAAGATCGTCAATGCCTACGAAAGCTATGAGCAGAACCACAGGGATTAACAATAAACTTTTTATTTAGGATAGAAAAATGTCTCCTGAAAGATTCAGATTCAGCAAATTAATGCAGCGTATTCTGGGCGTTGTCGAGCAGACGGTACTGATTATCATCGGGCTTGCGACTGTATTTGCCGTGCTTCAGGCCGTAGGCCATATCTGGCAGGCGCGCACCATTACCGTCGGCGACATTCTGCTGCTGTTCCTGTACCTGGAAGTCATGACCATGCTCAATCACTACCTGAGCGCAGGCACGCTGCCGGTCAGGTACCCGCTCTATATCGGCATCATTGCCCTGGCGCGTTTCCTGGTACTGGACATCAAGGAACTTGATGCCATGACCATGTTCGCCCTGTCAGGCTCTATCCTGCTGATTTCCATATCGATCCTGATCGTGCGCTACGGACACGTGCGCTTTCCTTACACCGATGGCTCAGACCTGCAATCCCGAACCGACCAATAAACATCATGCCTAAACTACAAGCCAGCATCCAGCTTGCAAGCGACGAAAACCAGCTGCCGTCACCCGCCCAGTTCCGCAAGTGGGCGAAAGCCGCACTCAGGGTAGATACCGAAGTCACAATCCGCATCGTTGATGAAGCGGAAGGGCGGGAACTTAACCGCACCTATCGCGGCAAAGACTATGCGACCAACGTGCTGACATTTCCGCTGACGGAAGAACCTTACCTGATGGGTGACATTATCATCTGCGCCCCGGTCGTGGCCAAAGAAGCCCAAGAGCAGCATAAAGACCTGCTGGCGCACTATGCGCACCTGACCGTACACGGCATCCTGCATCTGCATGGTTATGACCATGAAACTGACGCGCAGGCCGAGTTGATGGAAGGCCTGGAGACTGCAATTGTCACGAAATTAGGGTATGCTTCACCCTATCTCATTACAGAGGGTGCCTAAATGGCCGCCGACTCGGAAAAACCCAGCAACCCTAAATCAAACAACAAGCCAGGCTTGTTGGAACGCTTAAGTCACTTTTTACTGCGCGAACCTGAAGACCGCGAGCAACTCGTAGCCCTGCTACACAGTGCCTATGAAAACAACCTGATGGATGCAGACTCGCTCGCCATGATTGAAGGCGTGCTGCAAGTCAGTGAAATGCAGGTGCGCGACATTATGATTCCGCGCTCACAGATGGATGTGATCGACATCACCGATCCTCCGGAAGTATTCATCCCCCACGTCATTGAAACCGCACACTCACGTTTTCCGGTCATTGAAGACGACAAAAACGATGTTATCGGCATATTGCTGGCAAAAGACCTGCTGCGCTACTACGCGGGCGAAGAATTTGAAGTACGCGACATGCTGCGCCCGGCAGTATTCATTCCCGAAGCCAAACGACTCAATGTGCTGCTGAAAGAGTTCCGCAGTAACCGCAACCATATTGCGATTGTGGTAGATGAATACGGCGGCGTGGCTGGCATGGTGACGATTGAAGATGTGCTGGAACAGATCGTCGGCGATATCGAGGATGAATACGACTATGACGAAGATGAAGATAACATTATCCAGAATGCCGATGGCCAGTATCGCGTCAAGGCGCTGACTGAAATTGCCGATTTCAACGAGATTCTCGGCACGGCATTCAGCGATGAGGAGTTCTCAACCATAGGCGGGCTGGTGGTCAATCAATTCGGACATTTACCCAAGCGCAACGATGAAATCACGTTCGATGGCCTGCATGTAAAAGTGCTGCGCGCAGACAGCCGCCGCCTGCATAGCATACTTGTAGAAATCCTGCCCCAGGCGGACGAAGACGACCATCAATAAGCCAATACAGCAGGCCTGACCAAAGGCTGGCAGACACAGGGCCCGCAGCAGGCCTTGTCGAATCCGGGCAGCAGCAGATCGGCGGGAACTTAATCGCTGCCTACATGCTCAATAGAAAGTAATAAATTCATATCTTTCTACCTATTGGATCGGAGTGTGTGATGAAATATCTGGCGTACTTGTTTCTAGGCTTGTTGCAGGCTTGTTTCATACAGGCTGCAGTTGCAGAAGAAGCACCGGGCAACAACAGCGAGATTCCAACGCTTGAGCATGACTTTGTAAATGCGATCAACAAGTTCACTAAAGAACAGATCATCGCCCAGTTCGGCGAGCCGGCAAAAGCAGATGATGTAAAAGTGAAAACTACCGGTAAAACTGTAGCCTCTATCTGGCAATACCATTTCATCAATACCGCGGCTGACGGCAGTTACTATGAAACCACGGAACTCGATTTTATTGACGACAAAGTGGTCATGGTGGCATTCATGAACAACGACGGTGCTGAAGGGGCTGAAAACGGGCAGCAGTACCAGATCCCCAATCAATAGAAGCTAACCAACCTTAGCAGCTAACCAGCCATAACCACTAACTATAGTCCAGCCGAGCAACACCGGCGCTAAAAACAAAAAAGGGTCGTACGACCCTTTTTTGCTCAACCCAGGTTTTACTCAGCCCCGGTTTTATTTTTTCAGCGCGTCGCGAATTTCACGCAGCAGCAATACATCTTCAGCGGTTGGTGCAGGCGGCGGTGCCGGTTCTGCTTGCTTGAGGCGGTTCATCTGTTTAACCAGCATGAAAATCACAAATGCCAGAATAATGAAATTGATCAGGATCGTTAAAAAATTACCGTAAGCCAGCATAGGAACACCCGCTGCCTTCAGTGCCGCATAGGTACCGGCATTACCTTCCGGAATCGGCGCCAGTGCCACGAACATATTAGTGAAATCCACACTACCGATGACCTTGCCGATCAAAGGCATGATAATGTCTCCCACCAGCGAATCCACAATCTTGCCGAACGCCGCGCCGATAATGACACCTACCGCCAAGTCCATTACATTGCCGCGTAAAGCAAACGCTTTAAATTCCGATGCAATACTCATAAATTATCCTTTTTTTAAAATTGGTTATCAGGTCATTCCCCACACACGCCTTAAATATAGAAGTTACAGGCAGGTTATGTCAATCAAATAGAGTACTTTGCATCAATATTTCCAGCACGAAATAACCGGTAAATTTTCATGCATCACCCACATGCCATTCTGCCGCGATGTCGTTCTTTGATATTTTTGTTATCAGCCGCCATATCAAGCTACAATTCAGGCCATGCCGATATTCACTAAAAATCAACCATATACCCGACTGGGCAATACACTTTTACCATCCGCATTGGGCGCCCTGAGCGTACTCGGTTTTGCCCCGTTCTATTTTTACCCGGTCAGCATCGCTTCGCTCGTCGGCCTGATTTACCTCTGGCGCGCATGCGAAACCGCAAAGCAGGCCGCAATGACCGGCTTTATGTATGGCCTGGGCCTGTTCGGCACCGGAATATACTGGATCTATATCAGCCTGCATATTTACGGTGGTATGCCCGGTATCATGGCCGGCTTATCCACATTCGTGCTGGCTGCATTCCTATCACTGTTTCCCGCTGCGACCGGGGCACTCAGCAAACGTATTGCAGCTAACCAGAAACACGCGCTGTTGATTGCAGTACCGGTATTCTGGGCATTGTCAGACTGGGTCAGGAGCTGGATATTCACCGGCTTCCCCTGGCTCACGATCGGCTACAGCCAACTGCCGCATAGCCCGCTGGCAGGCTATGTGCCATTGGTCGGCGTTTATGGCGTTTCGCTGATAACCGTGCTGGCTGCCAGCCTGATCAGCGCGTTCACGGTTAAAAACCTGTCGGCGGCCTGCCGGCGCGGCGCGGCAGGCGCACTGCTGGCCATCATCGTGGCCGGCGGCCTGCTGAAACTGGTTGAATGGTCAACGCCAAGCAGCGAACCGCTCAGTGTCAGCTTGCTGCAGGGTAATATAGACCAGACCATCAAATGGGCTCCGGAAATTGCAGAGCGCACATTGCATCAATACCTGGGCATGGCTGAACAAAGCACCTCCAGGCTCATCATCATGCCGGAAACTGCAATGCCGGTTTTATCCAGCAACATGCCGCCCGAAATGACAGATCGCCTGAAGCAGCATGCAATCAAACTCAAAGGCGACATTCTGGTAGGCATGGTAGAGCGCGAAAACGGCGAGTATTTCAATAGCGTGCTGAGTTTCGGCACCGCCGATACTGCGGTTTACCGTAAATCACATCTTGTGCCCTTCGGAGAATTCATTCCGTTCAAACTGATGTTCGGCTGGATTTACCGTGACTGGCTGCACATGCCGCTAAGTGACCTGTCGCGCGGCAGCACGCATCAGCAGCCGATGCAGGTCGCAGGTGAAAAAGTGGCGGTCAATATCTGCTATGAAGATGTGTTCGGCGAAGAAATCATCCGCCAACTGCCAGTGGCGACGCTGCTCGTGAATGTCAGTAATGACGCATGGTATGGCGACTCCTATGCCGCAGAGCAGCACATGCAGTTTTCACAGGCACGCGCGCTGGAAACCGGCCGCATGATGCTGCGCGCGACCAACACCGGCGCCACCGCCATCATCGACCATAAAGGCTACGTGATTGCCCACGCACCGCACTTCGTGCAGACCACGCTTGATGGCACCGTACACGGCTACACCGGCACCACACCTTATGTACGCTGGGGCAATTGGCCGTTTGTGATGATCAGTTTCATCATCACCGCCTTGTTATGGCGACGCAACACTATTGTTCGCAGATAATGTTCACAAGTAAAACCTATTGCTATAGTTCAAAACCAAGTAAAATTGCGTTTTTCGCCCAATTAATCAATTAAGTCTTATCAATACATCATGGCTTTAACATTTCAAGAGATCATTCTCACCCTGCAAAAGTACTGGAGCGATAAAGGCTGTGCTTTGCTGCAGTCTTACGACATGGAAGTCGGCGCAGGCACTTCACACACGGCAACGTTTTTACGTTCATTAGGCCCTGAGCCATGGAAAGCTGCGTATGTACAACCCAGCCGCCGCCCGAAAGACGGCCGCTACGGTGAAAACCCGAACCGCCTGCAGCATTACTACCAGTTTCAAGTGGTACTGAAACCGGCACCGGCTGATATTCTAGAGCTGTACCTGGGCTCACTGGAGGCATTGGGTTTTGACCTCAAGCAGAACGACATCCGCTTTGTGGAAGATGACTGGGAAAACCCGACGCTGGGCGCATGGGGCCTGGGCTGGGAAGTATGGCTGAATGGTATGGAAGTGACGCAATTCACCTATTTCCAGCAGGTTGGCGGCATCGACTGCAAACCGATTACGGGCGAAATCACTTACGGCCTGGAGCGCCTGGCCATGTACCTGCAAGGTGTAGACAATGTTTACAACCTGAAATGGACTGAAGGCCTGAGCTATGGCGATGTGTACCTGCAAAACGAGCAGGAACAAAGCGCCTACAACTTTGAACACTCAGATGCAGACTTCCTGTTTACCGCCTTCAACGCGCATGAAAAGCAGGCTAAACACCTGATGGAAAGCCAGCTGGCATTACCGGCTTACGAGCAGGTATTAAAAGCGGCACACACGTTCAATCTGCTGGATGCCCGCGGCGCGATCTCCGTGACCGAACGCGCCGGCTATATTGGCCGCATCCGCAACCTGGCGCGCTCTGTTGCCGCCAGCTACCTGGATAGCCGCGCCAGACTTGGCTTCCCGATGGCACCTAAAGACTGGGCGGATGAAGTGCTGACTAAGTTGGAAAAAGATAAGAAGGTTGCTTAAAAAATGTCGCAAAAAAATTTATTAGTAGAATTATTCGTAGAAGAACTGCCGCCTAAAGCGCTCAAAAAACTGGGAGAGTCTTTCAGCAGCACGCTGTTTGACACGCTAAAAACGCAAGGCCTGACTGCAGAAGGTTCAGTAACGACATCTTTTGCATCACCACGTCGCCTTGCAGCGCATATTAGCGTAGTAGCTTCCCAGGCTGCAGATAAGCAGATTTCACAGAAACTGATGCCGGTAAGCGTAGGCCTGGATGCTGGCGGCAACGCCACCCCTGCCTTGATCAAACGCCTGAACGGGATGGGGCTGGATGAATCTGCAGTTGCGCAGCTGACCAGGCAGATGGATGGTAAAAACGAGGCACTGTTCCTGGATGTGACGCAAAAAGGTGCGGCGCTGCAGGAGGGCCTGCAAAAAGCGATTGAAGAAGCCATCCAGAAACTGCCGATTCCTAAAGTGATGACTTACCAGCTGTCTGACGGCTGGAGCAGCGTGAATTTTGTACGCCCTGCACATGGTTTGGTTGCACTGCACGGCAGCGATGTGGTTGCAATCAGCGCGCTGGGCTTGAGCGCAGGCAACCAGACACAAGGCCACCGTTTTGAAGCAGCAAACCCGACCGTGACCATCAAGGATGCTGACAGCTATGCACAGCAACTTGAAACTGAAGGCGCCGTGATTGCTGGCTTTGCGGAGCGCCGCGCTGAAATCGAACGTCAATTAAACGCTGCAGCAGCCGGACAGAACCTGAAGCCGATTGAAGATGACGCTTTGCTGGATGAAGTCACTGCACTGGTAGAGCGCCCGAATGTGCTGCTGGGCCAGTTTGAAGAAATCTATTTAGAAGTACCGCAGGAATGTCTGATTTTAACCATGAAGGCAAACCAGAAATACTTTCCGTTACTGGATGCTAATGGCAAGCTAACCAACAAATTCCTGATCGTATCCAACATTAATCCGGCAGACCCGTCTGCGGTGATTGGCGGCAACGAGCGCGTGGTGCGCCCTCGCCTCGCCGATGCCAAGTTCTTCTTTGACCAGGATCGTAAAAAGTCACTGGAATCCCGCATCACCAGCCTGGATAAAGTGGTTTACCACAATAAACTAGGCTCACAAGGCCAGCGCACCGAGCGTGTAACTGCCATTGCCATTGCCATCGGCAAGCAGTTGGGTGGTGTTGACCTTGCTGCCAAATCAGGTTTGGCTGCACAGCTCGCAAAAACCGACCTGATTACCGACATGGTAGGTGAGTTTCCTGAACTGCAGGGCATCATGGGGCGCTACTATGCACAGCACGAAGGCTTGGATAACGATGTAGCGTTTGCCATTGAAGATCACTACAAACCACGTTTTGCCGGTGACGACCTGCCGCGCAATGCCGTTGGCATTACCGTTGCATTGGCGGACAAGCTCGAAACGCTAGTTGGCCTGTTCAGCATCGGTGAGAAACCGACCGGCGACAAAGACCCATTCGCACTCCGCCGCCAGGCATTAGGCATCATCCGCATGCTGATCGAGAACAAACTGCCATTGCCTTTTGCAGCACTGATCAAAAACGTACTGTCAGCATTTGAACAGCAGACTGCCGACAGCACAGCCACTATTGCCGCAATCAAAGACTTCTGCTTTGACCGCTTGAGCGTAAACCTGCGTGAAAACGGCGCAACGCCGCAGGAAGTCGATGCCGTGCTGTCACTTGACCCGGCACTGCTGAGTGAAATTCCGCAACGCCTGACCGCCGTGCGCACGTTTGCCGAACTGGCTGAAGCACCGGCACTTGCAGCAGCCAATAAACGGGTCAGCAACATACTGAAAAAAGCTGAAGGTGAAGTACAGGCGCAAGTCAATGCAAGCCTGCTACAGGAGCCAGCCGAAATCGCATTGAATGCAGCTTTAAGCAAAGTAAAACCGGAAGCTGATACACTGTTTGAAAACGGTGATTACACCGCCTCACTCAAGGCACTGGCGGCACTGAAAGCACCGGTCGATGACTTTTTTGACCATGTGATGGTGAATGCCGACAACCCGGCACTTAAAGCCAACCGTCTGGGTTTGCTCGCCACATTGCACCAGGCCATGAACCGCGTAGCGGATCTGTCGAAACTGGCAAGCTAAAGGAAATGCTGCATGCATCATTTTAAACACACCGTCAAAATCACTGGATTCCGTGCCTGGCACGGCATGACGGAGTAAAAAATGAAACTGGTTATTTTAGATAGAGACGGCGTGATTAACGAAGACAGCGCCAACTTCATCAAGAACCCCAGCGAGTGGATTCCTATTCCCGGCAGCCTGGAAGCCATTGCCCTACTGAACCAGTCTGGTTACCGGGTTGCAATTGCGACCAATCAGTCAGGCGTCAGCCGCGGCCTGTTTGACATGGCAACGCTCAATAGTATCCATGACAAAATGCACCGCGAACTCGCGGCTGTGGGTGGCCGCATCGATGCCGTGTTCTATTGCCCGCATTCGGCTGATGACAACTGCGATTGCCGCAAACCCAAAACCGGCATGGTCAAGGAAATCGCCAAACGCTTTTCTGTAGAACTGGAGCGCGTATATGCAGTGGGCGACGCCTTGCGTGACCTGCAGGCTTTTTCCAACTCCGGCTGCCAGACCATACTGGTGCGCACCGGCAAAGGTGAGCGCACACTGGCCGCTGGCGGCCTGCCAGAGAACATCATTGTCTGCGCTGATTTAAGCGAAGCTGTACAGACGATTATTTCCGTCAACTGATTCAAGCCCTTATGTTATCTTTACGCTCAAGCCTATTTTTTCTCGGGCAGGTCATCACTGCCCCGATATTCACGCTGGTGGCCTTGATCGCGCTGCCACTCAACCCGGTCACCCGCAATGTGCTGATTTCCGGCTGGGCACGCAGCATGATCTGGTGGCTGCGCATTACCTGTGGCATCCGCCATGAGGTAACCGGACTGGAAAACCTGCCGCAATCGCCGAGCATTATCTTGAGCAAGCACCAGTCAGCATGGGAAACCCTGGCTTTTCAGGCCATTTTCCCCACTCAGGTTTACGTACTTAAACGCGAATTACTGTGGATCCCCATATTCGGCTGGGGTCTGGCAATGTCTTCACCTATTGCGATTGACCGCAGCGCGGGACGCGAGGCCTTAAAGAAACTGGTGGAAAACGGTGCCGCAAGGCTGAAAAAAGGCCTGTGGGTAGTCATTTTCCCCGAAGGCACCCGCAAAGCCCCCGGTGAAAAAGGCAAATACCTGATCGGCGGCGCATGGCTTGCCACGCATACCAAAACCCAAGTGGTACCGGTAGCGCACAATGCCGGCAGATATTGGGCAAAGAATACCTTCATCAAAAAACCCGGCACCATTCACATCCATATCGGCAAGCCGATTCAAGCTACCGGCATAAAGGCCGATGCCTTGAATCAGCAGGTAGAGCAATGGATCGAGTCTGAAATGGCAGTGCTTGACGCATGAGCCATACGCTGATGCTGCCATCCGGCACTCAACTGCACTACCGGTTAGAGCGGCGCCAGCGCAGAACCGTGGGCTTAAAAATCACCGCCGAAGGCTTAGTCGTGCATGCACCGACACGCATTTCACTCTCGCTGCTGGAAAGCCTAATTTCCCAAAAAGCAGACTGGATACAGAAAAAACTCAACGCGCGCACTGAGAGCAAAATACCGGCGCTGCAATGGCTGAACGGCGAGCAGTTACTACTGCTGGGCAATAGCGTCACGCTGACGCTCAGTCATGATGTGCGTTCCAGGGCGATCAGCCACCAGCCCGGGCAGCTGGCATTGGCCATGCCCAACCATGATGACAAGTCAGCCGTCTCGCGCAAGGTGCTGCAATGGTACAAAAAGCAGGCGCTCGCAGACTTCGCCAGGCGGCTGGAAATCTTTTCGGCCAGGCTGGGAGTAGCGCTGCCCAAATTATTAATCTCCAATGCCCGCACACGCTGGGGCAGCTGCAATTCAAAAAAAGAAATCCGGCTCAACTGGCGCTTGCTGCAGGCACCGCCGCACCTGATCAACTATGTAGTCTGCCATGAACTGGCGCACCTGAAAGAAATGAACCACTCAGCCAGGTTCTGGGCGGTGGTCGCCAGCATTTACCCGGATTACAAAGCCGCAGAAAAAGAGCTTAAAGTGTGGTCACCGAAGCTGCATGTCATGTAATTGAACGCTACCCACAATATTTTGCATGCTAGTATATTGCTCACCACAACAATTTTCAGGGGAACAATAACAATGACATTTCAAGAATCGATCCAAGTATGTTTTCAGAAATATGCGGATTTCAATGGCCGCGCCAAAAAATCCGAGTATTGGTGGTTTCAGCTTTTTCTTTTTCTGGCCAGCCTGGTATTAGGTATTGTGGGCGACATGCTGTCAGGCATATTTGCCCTTGCAACCATACTGCCCACGCTTGCGGTTGGTGCGCGCCGTCTGCACGACACCAATAAAAGCGGCTGGTTTCAGCTGATTTGGATCATCCCCATACTGGGCTGGATATACATGATTTATCTATTGGTGCAGGATGGTGATACAGCAGCCAACCTGTATGGCGAACCACCGGCAAATTAATCATTAAAAACAAAAAAGGGGCTGCTGCCCCTTTTTTAACAATCGACACATCCCCTAAAGCAGCTTTTCAATATCCGCCGCAATCACTGCCGGCTTCTCCCCGTAGGCCACATACAGCCTGATTTTTCCGGTTTTATCATACAAATAAAGGCCGGCGCTATGGTCTATGGTATAGCCGCTCTTACCGCTGTTTTCTACTTTGGAAGCAAATATCTTGAAGTCGGCCGTGGCCTTGGCAATCTCGTCTTTAGTGCCGTACAGGCCGATAAAGCGTTTATCAAAGCTGGGCACATACTGCGCCAGCACGGCCTGCGTATCGCGCTCCGGGTCCAGCGTGACGAACAGAACCTGCACTTCATCGCTGCGCGCCCCCAGCAGTTTCATAGTCTGTTTCATATCCGCCATCGTTGTCGGGCACACATCCGGGCAATGGGTATAGCCGAAAAATATGGCCACGGCTTTGCCTTTGAAATCAGCCAGCGTACGCGGCTTTCCGGTATGGTCAGTCAAACTGAGTGCCTGTGCAAAATCGGCACCGCTGACATCGGTTGCCGAGAACCTGTTCTGCTCACCGGCTGGTTTACAGGCAGCAAGCACCAGCATCAGCAGCGCCATCAGGAAATATCTGGTTTTCATCTTTAAATTTACCGGCATGAATGTAATTACATGGATTCTATCATGCACAATAAATTCAACACCTTGCAATAAAAAATTGTGCGTGATCCGCATAAATTACTGCAAGTAAACTCGCTGTCGTTTACAATAACGCTTTTGCATTATTTCAAGCATTTTAAGGATATAGCATGGCAAACCCTGCAGTAACATCTGGCGGTATGGCAGACCGCGACGGCGTAATCTGGTATGACGGAGAAATGGTTAACTGGCGCGATGCCACCACCCACGTTTTAACCCACACACTTCACTACGGCATGGGCGTATTTGAAGGCGTCCGCGCATACAAGACCGACAAGGGTACCGCTATTTTCCGCTTGAAAGACCATACAGACAGGCTGTTCCGCTCTGCGCACATCCTGGGTATGAAAATGCCTTACAGCAAAGAACAGATCTCGGCAGCACAATTAGCCGCCGTACGTGACAACAAACTCGAATCAGCCTACCTGCGCCCGATGGCATTCTACGGTGCCGAAGCGATGGGCATCTCTGCAAAAACACTGTCTACCCACGTGATTGTTGCCGCCTGGAAATGGGGTGCGTACATGGGCCAGGAAGCACTGGACCACGGCATCCGCGTTAAAACCTCATCATTCTCGCGTCACCACGTAAATGTCACCATGTGTAAAGCCAAAGCCAACGGCAACTACATGAACAGTATTCTGGCGCACCAGGAAGCTGCGCAAGATGGTTACGAAGAAGCGTTGTTGTTAGACGTTGACGGTTTCGTAGCTGAAGGCTCAGGCGAAAACGTATTTATCGTACGTAACGGCAAGCTTTACACCCCTGACCTGACCGCCGCGCTGGAAGGCATCACACGCGACACGATCGTGCAGTTGGCCAAAGAAAGCGGTTATGAGATCATCGAAAAACGCATCACCCGCGACGAAGTATATAGTGCTGATGAAGCGTTCTTCACCGGTACCGCCGCTGAAGTGACACCAATCCGTGAACTCGATCGCCGCAGCATCGGCGAAGGCACAGCCGGCCCGATCACCAAACAGTTACAGAAACTGTACTTTGATGTAGTACACGGCAGATCTGCCAAACATGCAGATTGGCTGACGCTGGTTTAATTTTAAACCATGTCACCAACCGTATTTCGTGAAGGTGGATTTCGTTTCTTTTTCTTTTCGCGAGAAGAGTCCCGAATCCACATTCACGTAACACATGCAAATGGTGAAGCTAAATTCTGGCTAAAGCCAGAAATTGAACTTGCAATCAACCAAGGTTTAACTGGCAAGCAAATCAGCGAAGCGTTACTATTAGTTCAACATCACAGTGAGGAGATACTCAATGCTTGGTATGAACATTTCGAAAGCTGACACTTCTACCGTAGACGCAAATCAAATCGAAGTTTCCCTTGTATCTAAACTGGGATTCTGGATTTTAATTGAAGATCAAGAGCTGTTTTTGGCCTACGCAGATTTCCCCTGGTTTAAAACTGCGACTATTGAACAAATTACGCTTGTTGAACGCCCAAGTAACAATCATCTCTACTGGCCAAGCTTGGATGTCGATTTGTCACTAGAGTCAATTCGCGACCCCAGCTTGTTCCCGTTAATTTCAAAAACGAAAAAACATTAATTTATTATGTCAAACACACCAGAAATTGAAGTTACCGCAAAAGACTTACCGTTACACTGCCCAACCAAACAGGTAGAACTCTGGGCATCGCACCCACGCGTTTTTCTCGATTTAGCGGAATCAGGTCATGCAGCCTGCCCATACTGTGGCACGCAATACAAGTTAAAAGAAGGCGAAACCGTCGGGCATCACTAAACAATGGCTGCCGCTGGCAAAGCCGGAGGCAGCCAGCATCTTTACAGCGCCAACACCTCGGCACTGCCACCCCATAGTGCTTCGATCACTGGCTTTGCGTTTTTCGATGGGCTATTGCTCCAGAACCTGACCTCGCCAGCCTGATCTGGCGGTGCCAGCAGATCAAGTACGGATAATCGATTCTGCAATTGCTTTGCCACTGCAGCACCGGTATCAATCAACGCTACATCCTCGCCGACAACTTGCCTGATCAGCGGCGCCACGAACGGATAATGGGTGCAGCCCAGCACAATGGTATCGGCACCTTCATCCAGCAGCGGCTTGCAATATTGCTGAAGCAGGTTCAGCGTGGCTTCGTTACTTAGTTCGCCGCGCTCAATGCATTCGACCAGGCCGATACAGCCCTGCGTCACCACTTTCACGTTACGTCCGTAGCTCTCAAGCAAACCTGCGAATTGTGCGCTTTTCAGGGTACCGACTGTGGCAAGCACGCCTATTACACCGTTTTTTGAAGCGGCTGCTGCAGGTTTTACGGCGGGCTCCATGCCTATGATAGGCAGCGAATATTTTGCTCGCATTCGGTCAATCGCAGCAGCGGTAGCGGTATTGCAGGCCACCACGATCGCTTTGGCACCTTTTGCAATCAGAAAATCCGTCAGTTCAAAACATCGGGATTGGATTTCTTCAGGCGTTTTACCGCCATAGGGGGCATATCGGCTATCCGCCACATAAAGCAAATGTTCATGCGGCAGCAGAGCATGAATATGCTGCAATACTGAAATGCCGCCAACGCCGGAATCAAACACGCCAATCGGCGCATTGGCCGGGATAGCGGGCTTGATCGGGATATTTTTAATTTCCAGCGTCATGGTTTGATCGGTCATTGCAAAGGCATCATCAGTTACAATGCGAAGAATTATAAAGGATTTTAGAGGCAAGCTTATGGGAAACAGACTGAGTAAAATATACACGCGCACAGGTGACGACGGCACTACCGGCTTAGGTGACGGCAGCCGCATCGGCAAAGACAGCCCGCGCGTCAAGACCATGGGTGACGTAGATGAACTGAACTCCGTGATCGGCATGATCCTGACCGAAAGCATCCCGGCCACTGTCAGAACCTCACTGACACAGATCCAGCACGACCTGTTCAATATAGGCGGCGAATTGTCGATTCCCGGTTACGTGCTGCTGAAGCAGGCACGGATTGATGACCTGGAAGAAGCGATCGACCGGCTGAATGCCGAACTGCTGCCGCTGAAAGAATTTATTCTGCCCGGCGGCACCAAAGCTGCCGCTTACTGCCACCTGGCACGCACGGTCTGCCGCCGCGCGGAACGTGAACTCATGCAACTGCACCATGCCGAGAACGTAACCGAGATTTCAAGAAAATACCTGAATCGCCTGTCCGACCTTTTATTTGTGATGTGCCGCATCATTAACAAAGAAGCGGGCGTCAGCGATGTACTCTGGGACCATTCTGCCAAGTAGCAGGACGTCCGCTGGCTTGATTGAAATCGGGACTCAAATTCAAGATTAAAATTCAAAAGTCCAAAATTAAAGTCCAAGGGTTCAAGATTAAAGTCCAAGATTAAATTTGAGCTATAATTTCGCATGATCAGAAAACTGCTAGATAAAATTTTCAAGCCCAGGAATAAAAAAACTGAGCACGAGAAACCAACACACCATACCCCTGAAGCTCGAAAACAGCAGTCCAAAAAAAGCCGCCCGGTATTAGGCATCAAGAAAACCGCAAAAAAAACCGGCAGCAATAGAGACAAAGCGGAAATTATTCCATTCCATAAACACCAGATAGATCGCAGCCTGTTAAGCAGCGCTGCGCTCAGGACAATTGACGGCCTGCAGAAAGCCGGATTTGAGGCTTATATCGTCGGTGGCGCAGTACGCGACCTGCTGCTGAACCGTAACCCCAAGGACTTTGACGTAGCGACGGATGCCACGCCGGAAGAGGTCAACCGCATTTTCAGGCGTTCACGTATCATCGGCAAGCGTTTCCGCTTAGTTCACGTACTGTTCGGCGATGAAACGATTGAGGTCTCCACTTTCCGCGGCCATCATCAGTCTGAGGGAGATGCGCATACCAACGAATCCGGCCGCATTACGCGCGACAATGTATTCGGCAGCCTGGAAGAAGATGCAACACGCCGCGATTTTACTGCCAATGCACTGTATTACGACCCAAGCAGCCAGGAAGTGCTGGACTTCCATCATGGCTTCGCTGACATCCAGGCCGGCGTGTTACGCATTATCGGCCAAGCTGAAACACGCTATGCGGAAGACCCGGTGCGCATGCTGCGTGTCGTACGCCTGTCTGCCAAGCTCGGCCTCAGCATCGACCCCGCCACCAAAGCGCCGATCGCCAAAATGGCTGACCTGCTCGAAGATGTACCGCCGAGCCGCCTTTTTGACGAAATGCTGAAACTGTTCCTTTCTGGCCACGCGATTGAAAGCGTCGCCGCACTGCGCAAACAGCACCTGCATCATGGCCTGTTACCCATGCTGGATGTGGTGCTGGAGCAGCCAATGGGCGAGCGCTTTGTCATGCTCGCACTCAAGAATACCGATGACCGCATCCTGTCCGGCAAATCTGCCAACCCCAGTTTTTTGTTTGCGACCTTGCTATGGCATGAAGTATTGGCGGCCTGGAATAACTACAAAAAGAACAATCCGCCGATCCCTGCCCTGCATATGGCCATGAACGATGTAATTGCCACGCAGGCTGAAAAGCTCGCGATACACAACCGCTACACCTCGGCCATGAAGGAAATCTGGGGGCTGCAGCCAAGGTTTGAGCAGCGTGCAGGCAAGCGCCCGTTCGGCCTGCTGATCAACCCGCGTTACCGCGCCGGCTATGACTTCCTGCTGCTGCGCAGCGAATCCGGCGAGGTGCCTGCCGAGCTTGCTGAGTGGTGGACCAATTTTGCAGAGGCGGAAGGTGAGCAACGCACTGCCATGCTGCAGCCGGACACTGCGCCTAAAAAACGCAAAAGAAGAAAACCGAAAAAACCCGGCAGCAGCACCCCGGCAGCCACATAATGCATCAGGCATTTGTTGCACTGGGAAGCAATCTGCAGAATCCTGTCGCCCAGGTTGAAAAAGCATTTTCTGCACTAGCCGGCCTGCCGAAAACACGGCTGGTTAAAAAGTCATCTTTATACAGAACTGCGCCTGTCGATTGCCCGAGCGAGGCAGGCAGCGAGGTGCCGGACTTCATTAACGCAGTTGCCGAAGTGCAGACAGCGCTTTCAGCGCAGGATTTACTGCTTGCGCTGCATGCGATTGAAAACGAAGCCGGGCGCGAACGTCCTTATGTCAATGCGCCGCGTGTACTGGACTGTGACCTGCTGCTATATGATGACATGGTCATTAAAAGTGATAAGCTCACATTACCGCACCCAAGAATGCATATCAGGGGATTTGTATTGCTGCCTCTATTTGAAATCGCACCGCAATTATCAATGCCTGTCCATGGCAGCATCGCATTGTTAATCAGCTCTGAATTATCAAAAGATATTACCAAACTGAGCATTACAAATCCAAGCTAGAAAAACCTCATGAGCATATTTAACAAATATCCCTACATCGTTGTAGAAGGCCCGATCGGCAGCGGCAAGACGACGCTGGCAAAAATGCTGGTTGACCGTTTTCCTGTCGATTACCTGTCGGAAAAAGCCGAGGCCAATCCTTTCCTGCCCCGTTTTTACCAGGATGCCCAGCGCTACAGCCTGCCTACCCAGCTGTTCTTTCTGTTCCAACGCGCCAACCAGATCAAAGACCTCAGTCAGCGTGACATGTTTGCCAAGCCGATTGTTGCAGACTTCTTTTTGGAAAAAGACCCGATCTTCGCGCGCCTGAACCTGGATGATGAAGAATACGCCTTATATCACCAGATTTACCAGCATCTGCAAATCAAAGCACCCAAACCTGATTTGGTGATTTACCTGCAGACGCCGATAGACGCACTGATGGAGCGCATTGAGGAACGCAGCATCAGCTACGAGCAGGAGATTCCGCGTGAATATATAGAACGCCTGGCAAATGCCTACAGTGAGTTTTTTCATAGCTATGATGCTTCACCGGTACTCATTGTGAATAACGAAAAACTCAATATACTTAAAAATCAAAGTGCTTTCGATTTACTGCTCAGCCGCATTGAACAGATCAAAAGCCAGCGTGAATTTTTTAACCCGAACTTTGAAGAATAATGCGCAAACAGACACTTGATCAATTAGTGGCATGCGGCGAAAAAATTGCCATGCTCACCTGTTACGACGCTACTTTTGCCAAAGTCTGCGCCGCCGCCGGGGTAGATATATTGCTGGTAGGCGACTCGCTCGGCATGGTGTTGCAAGGCGCTGAAAACACGTTACAGGTAACAATGCAGGATATGATCTACCACACCAGGTGTGTGGCTGCCGGCGCCCCGCAAACACTGATCATGACCGACATGCCGTACGGCAGCTATGAACACGACAAAGAAGATGCCTACCGCAATGCGCAGGCGCTTCTGGATGCTGGGGCAGACATCGTCAAAATCGAAGGCGGCGCACTGGTTGAAACGACACGCTACCTGGCTGAACGGGGCATTCCGGTATGCGCGCACCTGGGCTTCACGCCACAATCCGTACAGCAGCTTGGCGGCTACAAGATTCAAGGTAAAACCGATGAAAGCGCCGCAAAGATCACGCAGGAGGCCAGCAGCATGAGTGCAGCTGGTGCCTGCATGATCCTGTTTGAAATGATGCCTGCCGCCCTCGCCGGACAAATCACCGAAAAAATAAAAACACCCACGATCGGCATTGGCGCGGGCGTTGATTGCAGCGGACAGGTATTAGTCATTCAAGACTTGCTGGGTATTTACACCGGCGTTGCCGGCAAAACCCCAGGCGACTATAAAGCGCCGCGTTTTGCCAGAAACTTCCTGGCCGGGCGCGATAGCATCCAGCAGGCCATTGCAGATTATGTACAGGCCGTGAAGCAGAAAACCTTCCCGGCTGCCGAGCATAGCTATTAAAAAATCCTGAGCCTGATTAAAAGCCAGTCCATACCATGCAGATCATCCACACTGTAGCCGAACTTAGAAACGCGCTGAAATCCCAACCTGCTATAGCACTGGTACCGACCATGGGTAACCTGCATGCCGGCCACATTCACCTGGTAACACTTGCCAGGCAACATGCACCATGCGTCGTTGTGAGCATATTTGTCAATCCGCTGCAATTCGGCGCCAATGAAGACCTGGCAAACTATCCGCGCACTCTGGATGCCGACTGCGAAAAACTGGCAGCGGCCGGTACCGATATTGTATTCGCACCCGGTGTCGAGGAGATGTACCCGAATTACAATGCCGCAAGCCACGATCTCGGGCAATCCATGACCATCCGCTCACCGGCAATCGCGAAAGAATTATGCGGCGCCAGCAGACTCGGGCATTTTGACGGCGTGGCTACCGTGGTCATGAAGCTGTTCAATATCGTGATGCCGCAGATTGCCGTATTCGGCAAAAAAGATTTCCAGCAATTATTTATCATTCGCGAACTGGTCAGGCAGTTTAACCTGCCGATCAGCATCATTGCGGGCGATACGGTACGCGAACCCAGCGGGCTGGCAATGAGTTCACGCAACGGCTACCTGTCACCAGACCAAAAATCCGAGGCCGCCGCATTGAATGCCTGCCTCAGGAAAATTGTCGACAACATTCAGCAAGGCGGCACGGACTTTGCGGCATTGGAGCAGGCTGCCACGCAAGCATTAAACAAAACCGGCTGGGTCACCGATTATGTTTCCATCCGCGCCACAGGTACGCTATTACCGGCAACCGTACAGGATACCCGGCTGGTTGTGCTGGCAGCGGCAAAAATAGGCAATACGCGCCTGATAGACAATATCGAGCTCTCCCGAAGCTGACTGAATTAAACCTTTAGGCAATTTCCATTTCTAAACTGCTAACGGCGCATCATCGACCAATAGTTCAGCCAATAACACCGCAATACAGAATCAACACGTCGTTATTCATTAATAATTGGAATAAGTGTTTGAAAAGACTATAATACGTTCCCTTTTCATAAATGGTTAAGCACATGCAAAGAATCATGCTTAAATCTAAATTGCACCGCGTACACGTGACGCACTCAGAGCTTCACTATGAGGGAAGCTGTGCGATCGACGAAGAGCTGCTAGAAGCAGCAAATATCTGTGAATACGAGCAAATCAGTATTTACAACGTAACCAATGGCCAGCGCTTTACCACGTATGCCATTCGTGCCGAGCGCCATTCCGGCATCATCTCGGTGAACGGCGCTGCCGCGCACAGAGCGCACCCACAGGATATTATTATTATTGCCAGCTTCGCCAACTATGACGAGGCAGAACTTAAAACATACAGCCCGCAACTGGTATATGTTGACAATCACAACCGCATACAATCACAACGCAACGCAATTCCCGCACAGGCCGCATAAATGACACAAAAAACACAGACCATAGCCACTAACAACGAACTCCTAGAGGCTATGAAACTCGCAGTCATCGATGCTATCGAAGACATCAAAGGTTTCGACATCACCGTTATGGATGTGCGCAAACTCACCAGCATGACCAACTACATGATTGTGGCCTCTGCCAACTCAAGCCGCCAGGCCAAAGCCGTGGCCGACAATGTACGTGAGAAGCTCAAGGAAAAAGGCTTTGCCATTCGCGGTACTGAAGGCGAAAAAGAAGGCGAATGGGTTCTAGTCGACCTGGACGACATCGTCGTGCATATCATGGTGCCGGCTACCCGCGCCTATTACAATCTGGAACAACTATGGGGCGAGGCAGAAAGCCGCCGCAGCCATATCAAGGCTGAAGAGTAATTCTCTCCCATGACGGATACTGATTAGCTCGCCGCAGTATCCGCCATTCACCGCAGGCCATTTCAAGTTGAAGTTAAGAATCATAAGCGTTGGTCACAAGATGCCGGGCTGGGTTGAAACCGCCTGCACTGATTTCACCAAACGCATGCCCCGCGAATTATCCGTTGAAATCATTGATATCAAGCCTGAGAAACGCGCCGCGGGCAACAGCACTGAAAACATCCAGCTGATTGAAGCCAAACGAATCCTTGAAGCTACCGGCCGCGATTACCTCATCGCCTGCGATGAACGCGGCCAGGAAGTCACCACACTGCAGCTCGCCGATAAAATGAAAACCTGGCAAACGCTTGGGCGCGATGTCAGCATTGTCATTGGCGGCGCCGATGGCATCCATAGCAGCCTGAAGCAGCAGGCAGACTGGCTATGGGGTCTTTCCAAACTCACCCTGCCCCATGCCTTTGTACGCGTACTGCTCACCGAACAGCTTTATCGCGCACATAGCGTGATCCAGAACCATCCTTACCATCGCGAATAAACACAGGATTCAACCCGTCGCAGACAAACTGGCATAGTAAATGCTAATCCTTATATAAAAGGCGCATTCAGTGCGGGTATGGCGGTGATATGCACCACTTCTATACTTAACTGCATTAAATTGCACTTTTTTGGCAAACATAAATTTGCAGGCTTAAGTTTAAAAATTCAAGCTTGCAGACATGATTCTAAAAACGATGTGGGAGCTAGTTTCTATGGATAACCAGTGTTTAATTCTTTTATCAAAATTTTCGGTCGCTGCCAGAAAATTTATAGGCTCTGTCAATTCCGCAAAAATGATACGTGACAACCATTACGCGAGCGACATTTTTCAGCAGATTGATGAGATTGGTGATGAGGAGCTGATTTTGCTATCCCTGGATTTACAAAATGTCCTGGGAATGCTCAAACTGCCGGAAATAGAAAAAGAAAGCCTGCACGAAGCCTCTAAAGAGAAATATGTGTTTGGCGCAAGAGGTTAAGGCTGAAAAATCTTCAAAAATGTCAGATATAGAGAATAGAAACTATGGTAATAGACACTATGAGAATCGCTAGCTAAGAAAAAATAGGCTAAGTAAAACCTAGATTAAGAAAAACGTGGGTCAAGAAAAACATAGTAAAAAAAGCTGTTGGCCGAATTTTTCTAAACTATTTGCTAAGCTTTGGGACTAAACTGCGGGACTAAACTGCGAAGTTCCACAACCTATGCAAATGACAACCCCTCAATACACAAAATCTCTAGTCTGGTTTCGCCGCGACCTGCGTGATTACGATCACGCAGCGCTTTATCACGCACTCAAGCACTCCACCCAGGTATATTGCACATTCATTTTTGATACAGACATTCTGGATCAGCTCACAGATAAACACGACCGCCGGGTTGAATTCATCTGGGAAAGCATAAAAGAACTTAAATCTGCATTGCAGGAAAAAGGCGGCGACCTGATCGTACTGCACGGCGAAGCCAAGAGTGAAATCCACCAACTGGCAAAGCGATTACAGGTGGAAGCGGTATTCACCAACCACGACTATGAGCCGGAGGCCATTGCACGCGACTTGCATGTTGCAGGCCAGCTTAAAAACAATGGCATTGCGTTCCATCATTTTAAAGACCAGGTGATTTTTGAGAAAGATGAAGTTTTAAGTATCTCAGGCAAGCCCTATAGCGTTTTCACCCCTTATAAAAACATGTGGCTCAAGCGCATCAATGATTTTTACCTGAGCGCCTACCCGGTCGACACCTATGCAAAACACCTGGCAAAAGCTGATGGCGGCCAGGACCTCGGCAAGCTGATGAGCCTTGAGTCATTGGGCTTCGAACGCACCAATCTATCGGAACTGCGCCTGCCAACCGGCATGAGCGGCGCAGCCCTGTTATTCACGGATTTTGAAAATCGCATGCAGCGCTATAAAGAAGCGCGTGACTTTCCCGGCGTCAAAGGGGTTTCCTACCTGTCCGTCCACCTGCGTTTTGGCACCGTATCTATCCGGCATCTGGCACGCGTTGCAATGCAGGCAGGCAACGCCGGCGCCGAAACATGGCTGTCAGAACTGATCTGGCGTGATTTCTATTTCCAGATCCTGCACCACCATCCGCACGTTGCTGCCGGCAAAGCATTTAAAACGGAATTTGAATCCCTGCCATTTCCCAACAACCCCGACTATTTCAAAGCCTGGTGTGACGGAACAACCGGCTACCCGCTCGTGGATGCAGCCATGCGCCAGCTTAACAGCACCGGCTTCATGCACAACCGCCTGCGCATGGTAGCCGCCAGCTTCCTGGTGAAAGACCTGCTGGTAGACTGGCGCTGGGGAGAGCGCTACTTTGCAGAGAAACTGATCGACTTTGACTTCAGCGCGAACAATGGCGGCTGGCAGTGGGCAGCATCTACCGGCTGTGATGCCCAGCCCTGGTTCAGGATTTTCAACCCGACGACGCAAAGCGAACGCTTTGACGCAAACGGGCGCTTTATCCGCAAATATGTCACCGAACTGAGCAGATGCAGCGATAAGGAAATCCATGCCCCCTGGCTGATGACCGCTGAAAGGCAATCCACAATCAACGTTATTATTGGACGCGACTACCCGCGCCCGATTGCAGATCACGGTATGCAGCGCGAACTGGCGTTAAGTTTATATAAAAACCAACAACATCAATCGGGCTAAAAATTATCTAAGTATTTGAATTTAATTAACTTATTAATTTCATTACGCCAAAAATCCTGCTGCTGCCCAGCGCCACCAGAAAAGTGTTGTATTTAAACAACACATTCCTTATTTTACAATTAGTAACAAATTATATTAATGGACAGAAATGCCCGGCTCATGAATAATTGAACACTGGGATGGTACAGATTTTCAAGAATTATCAATTTCTAATAAAACCAAGAATCACCAATAAGAAATTAATACAAAATGCAGACAAAACTATATAAATTATTTACAGCATGCCTCTTTGGCCTGTTACTCACCGGTTGCGCATCGCAGGCGAACAAAGACCCGCTGGAAGGCATGAACCGCGGTATCTACAAGTTTAACGACGTTGCCGACAAGGCCGTGTTTAAACCGGTAGCAAAAGGCTACAAAGCCATCGCACCGACACCCGTGCGCACCGGTATCAATAACTTCTTTAACAATCTGCGCACGATTACCAGCGTTCTGAACAATCTGCTGCAATTCAAACTGGCTGACGCGTTCAGCGAAACCGGCCGTTTTGTCATCAACAGCACTTTTGGTATTGCCGGCTTTATCGACGTGGCGGGCATGGACCATGTACCGGTAAATAAAGAAGACTTCGGTCAAACGCTGGGATACTGGGGTGTAGGCAATGGCGCATACATTGTGCTGCCATTCTTAGGCCCATCCACGGTGCGTGACACGACAGGCCTGATTTTTGATACCGCAACTACAGACCCTATCCACTACACACACAATATTGGTGAAATACGCCTGCACAACCAGTTGCGCCTTGCTCAGTTCATTGATAAACGCACCGAACTGCTTGACGCTACCGACCTGGTGGACGAGGCTTCACTCGACCCTTACGCTTTCATGCGTGATGCTTATCTGCAGCACCGTGCCAATGCGGTTGAAGACGGCGTCGAGTCTAAAGAACCGATCAAAGATGAGTTCGAAGAAGTAGACACTGAGAACAAACCTGAAAACAAACAATAGTAATCAGATGCATTAAATAAAAAGGCTCCGGAATCCGGAGCCTTTTTATTTGGGGTCGGCTTAGTTTATTGAGGCTGATTCAATTCTTTAAGAACCAGGTCAATCTGCCAGTATCACCGCCACTTAATCTGATGCCACAGTCATGCGCTCGATCAGGATGGAACCAACCTGTTTCGAACCCTGAACCTGGATATCGGTACCCACTCCCACGATCATTTTCAGCATTTCAGCCATGTTACCGGCGATGGTAATTTCCTCTACCGGATGAATAATCACGCCATTTTCAACCCAGAACCCGGCGGCTCCGCGTGAATAATCGCCAGTCACCATATTCATGCCGTGACCCAGCAACTCCGTCACCACCAATCCAGTGCCCATTTGCTGCAGCAAGCCGGCAAAATCATGCCCACCCGGCTTTACGATCAGGTTGTGGTTGCCGCCGGCATTACCGGTAGTTTGCATCCCAAGTTTACGTGCCGAATAACTGGAAAGGACATAACCCTGCAATACGCCATTCTCTACCAGCTGACGCGCCCTTGCAGACACCCCTTCATTATCAAACGGACTGCTTGCCAGCCCTTTTCTGATAAACGGATCTTCATAAATATTAAGTAGCGGAGACGCGATCTGCTTACCCAGGCTATCCAGCAAAAAGGATGACTTACGGTATAGATTGCCTCCTGATATGGCGCTGATCAAGGTTGAAATCAGGCCGCTGGCAAGCGATGCCTCAAACAATACCGGCACCTGACAGGTTCTGATCTTCTGTGCATTCAGCCGGCGCACCGTACGCTCACCTGCAATCCTGCCTATATCCGCTGCCGCCATCAGGTCTTCTGCCGCACGCGCTGTGCTATACCAGTAATCGCGCTGCATACTGCTGCCTGACTCCGCAATCACCGAGCAGCTGATGCCGTGACGTGAGCTCGGATAGCCACCGGTAAACCCATGGCTATTACTGTAGGAAAAAAATCCTGTGCCGCTGGAAACACTGGCCCCTTCTGAGTTTGTGATACGGGCATCCACCTGCAAAGCTGCCGTTTCACAGGCTTTTGCAATTTCAATTGCCGCTTCTACAGAAATATCCCACGGATGATTCAAATCCAGGTCCGGCACATCAACGGCCATCAGCTCGGCATCTGCCAATCCGCAGAAGTCATCCTGCGCTGTGTACTTGGCTATATTACATGCTGCAGCAACCGTATCCGCAAGCGCCTGCGTACTGAGGTCGGAAGTGCTGGCATGTCCTTTCTGTTTACCGAAATATACGGTGACGGACATGCCTTTGTCGCGGTTATATTCGATATTCTCAACTTCACCCATGCGCACGGAAACATTCTGGCCAATGCTCAAACTCAGCTCGGATTCAGCTGAACTCGCACCCAGCCGCTTGGCGACTTTAAGCACATCCTCGGACATTTGTTTAATTTCATCGAATGAGTAACTGAAACCTGAATCTGACATAACGCTTTCTTCTAATAAAAATGTACGCTAAGAACTAAAGAACAAGGCTGTTATAATACCGCAGTATGAAACCTAAAAAGACAATTAAAGACACTGAATTAAGCAATGAGCCTATTTCAGAAGCCGATTTACCGCCAAGTAAAACAAAATTAAAAGCTGAGGCTGACGCGCAGCAGGCGCTTGGCGTCCGCTTATCAGAGCTTCCCAAGGATAAGCTGCTTAAGCTGAACCTGCCCGAAGATGTCGTCACGGCAATCCTGGATACCAAAAAGATTACCGCCAATGGCGCAATCAGGCGTCACCGCCAGTACCTGGGCAGGCTGATGCGCGAAATCGACACTGCGCCTATCGCTGAACAGCTGGCACGCTGGGAAGGTAAACACACCGCAGAGAATGCCTATTTTCATGGGCTGGAGCGCTGGCGCGACCGTTTAATCAATGACACCAATGCTCTGTCAGAATTCATGGCCCTGCACCCGGCTACGGACAGCCAGCAATTACGCACATTGATACGTAATGCACAAAAAGAATTAGCCGCTAACAAGCCGCCCAAAAGCAGCCGAGAAATTTTCAAGCTGCTGAGAGAAATCACCAGTCCAGAGAACAACGATGTGTCCGATGAAGCTTCAGAAGCAATAGACACTGACGAATAGGCGGATCCCCGCATGAAAAAAATCTTCAGCTTGCTTTCCGTAAGCTTACTTCTCCCCAGCCTGGCTAGCGCATCTGAACTCAACGCACGCGTCGACCTCACCCATCACTGGGTTGGCATCACGGCACTGGTGCTGTTTGCGGTGGCTTACCTGTTCGTTATGGCGGAAGAGTTCATCCACCTGCGCAAGTCAAAGCCCGTGGTACTGGTGGCAGGTATTATCTGGGTATTGATCGCGTGGTACTATCAATCCCAGGGTATTCCGCATGAGGTGGAAAACGCATTCAAGCATAACCTCGAAGAATACGCAGAACTGCTGCTATTCCTGATTGTGGCGATGACTTACATCATTGCTATGGAAGAACGGCAAGTGTTTGAAGCCTTACGCACCTGGCTGATACGCAAAGGGCTCAGCTACCGCGCCCTGTTCTGGACCACCGGCCTGCTTGCATTCTTCATTTCACCGGTTGCTGATAACATGACCACCGCCTTATTGATGGGCGCGGTAGTCATGGCGGTTGGCGGCAGCAACAAAAAATTTGTGCTGCTTTCGTGTATCAATCTAGTCGTGGCAGCCAATGCCGGCGGTACATTCAGCCCGTTTGGCGACATCACGACGCTAATGGTGTGGCAGAAAAATATTGTCGCCTCTAATGGCCCGGTCACTTTCTGGACGTTTTTCAGCCTGTTCTTACCCGCACTGGCTAACTGGTTAGTGCCTGCAACCATTATGAGCCTGGCGGTGCCTGATGAAAAACCCAAAGGCAATAGCATCCAGCTGCCGTTAAGGCGCGGCGCGCTGGTCATCATCGCCCTGTTTTTCATCACCATCGCCATGGCGGTTCTGGCACATAGCCTGCTGGAACTGCCGCCGGTACTGGGCATGCTCACCGGCTTAGGCCTGCTGCAGTTATATGCATTCCGATTGAAAGTCAGCGGTGAAAAATCGTACCTGCCGCAAACCGCAGGTTCGGATTTCAGCAATCCGGTGCCTTATGATATTTACAGCAAAATTGCCCGCGCCGAGTGGGACACCTTGTTTTTCTTTTACGGGGTCATCATCTGCGTAGGCGGTTTAGGCTTTTTAGGCTACCTGACCCTGTTATCGCAGGCTATCTATGGCGGCTGGGGTGCGACCAATGCCAATATCGTAATCGGCATTATCTCGGCGGTCATCGACAATATCCCGGTCATGTTTGCGGTACTTTCCATGATGCCGGACATGTCGACCGGGCAATGGATGCTGGTCACGCTTACGGCAGGCGTTGGCGGCTCGCTGTTATCCATCGGCTCAGCCGCTGGCGTAGCACTGATGGGGCAGGCGCGCGGCAGCTACACCTTCTTTGGTCACCTGAAATGGACACCGGTAGTTGCCTTGGGATACGCAGCGAGTATTGCTGTACATATGCTTGTTAACCGGCATATGTTCTAATCAGAAAGGAGTTAAAGCATGAACAAAGACTACGATGTGCTGCTTGATGTACGCGATGAAGAAAGCCCGGTGCCGACCATTCGCACTAAAGAAATATTGGATGGACTTGCTACCGGAAAAATACTCAAAGTCATTACCAGCAAAGAGAGTACCGTTAAAAATATCCGCACTCTGGTAGCAAACAATTCTTTTCACTTAATCGAACACACTATCAGTGATGAGGGTTTTGTGTTCTTGATCCAAAAACAATAAACCATACCAGCCTGATTCGACCGGCGCCCAACATACAGCACTGACCGAATCAAACCTGGCTACGCTTGATACGCCCGTAACTAACTCCGTGCATTAATCGCAACCGACAGTCTGGCCGGCGCACCTTTGCGCTCAAGTTCGACAGCAACAGTCTGCCCGGCATATTTTTTCACTGCCGCAAAAAGGTCATCCGCGCTTTGCAGCGTCATATCGCCAATTTTCATCACAGTATCGCCTCTGGCAATACCGGCTTTTGCTGCCGGTGAATCCTTGATTACTGCAATCACCTTCAAACCCGGCAATGCCTGTGCTTCCACATCATCTTCATTGGTATTCATTTTAAGTTTGATGATATGTACGCCAAGCAGCGGCATGGGTAATTTTGCCCAGTAGCTTGCATAAAAGTAGTACTGTGCAGGCTCTTCCGCTAGAGCCTCAGCATCAATATCCTCGCCCTTTTTGGCAGCTTCTTTCACCAGCTGTAATTTTGAGCCTGGTGTTTTCGCTGATTCGTATTTTTTATAAATCAGTACCGTATCCGCCTTGATAGCTTTTGCATGCTGCAAGGCCAGCTCCGGAGCAGCCTCGGCAGCACTGAATCCTGAAGAACCTATCATGTCATACCCATCCTCCAGCATCGTGATGTTGTCGTCGTCTTTATGGTTACTCACAAACAACTTGGTATCCGGGTTAGCGCTCATTGATTTAAGGTGGTAGGTATTCTGTTCGTTATAGTTGCTTGCGTAAGGGTTTGCTTCAGCGGCATGCCCCATATTGATAAAAACAAACAACGCCACGCTTACGCCCAGAAAACCGGTCATGATCATTTTTCCAAACCGGTTTCTATTGATTACTGCCGGTGAAACAGCCAGCGCTTTAACAGAATGATGCCGATGATTACGCATTAGGAAATCCTTTATGGTTGGTAATGGTATGATTTAGGCTTAACTCAGTACTAATGACAGACCAATGACAAAACAATTCATTAAAATTGGATTAATTTCAATCAGCGACCGTGCAAGCAGTGGGGTTTATGAAGACAAAGGCATCCCCAGCCTGAAAGAGTGGCTGACAAACGCACTTATCAGCCCGTTTTCACTGGAAACCCGCCTGATTGCAGATGAACAGAATGAAATTGAATCCACGCTGATTGATCTGGTGGATTTTCAGGGCTGCCACCTGATTCTCACCACCGGCGGTACGGGGCCTGCGCTGCGCGATGTCACGCCTGAAGCCACGCTTGCAGTAGCCGATAAGGAAATGCCGGGATTTGGCGAACAGATGCGCCAGATCAGCCTGAATTTTGTGCCTACCGCGATTCTGTCGCGGCAGGTAGCAGTGGTCCGCAAACAATGCCTGATCATCAACCTGCCCGGCCAGCCCAAAGCCATTGCCCAGACGCTCGAGGGTCTGAAAGACGAAGCAGGCAAAACCCTGGTACACGGTATTTTTGCTGCGGTGCCTTACTGCCTGGATTTGCTGGCCACGCCCGATAAGCCCATGCCGTTCATGGAAACCAATGTGGACATTGTGAAAGCATTCCGGCCAAAATCAGCCGCTAAAAACTAAGCGCCCGTCATGTCCCCGGAATTTAATTTAATCGCCAGATACTTTACCCGCGCCACACCGGGCGCCGATTTAGGTGTAGGTGATGACGCGGCACTGCTGCGTGTAAGCGAAGGTCACCAGCTCGCTATTTCAGTAGACATGCTGGTAGCAGGCACTCACTTTTTCCACGATGCAGCACCTTACGATATTGGCTGGAAATCACTGGCCGTCAATATTTCGGATATGGCGGCGATGGGTGCGGTGCCCAGGTGGGCAACGTTGGCAATCGCGCTGCCGGAAATCAATGAACCCTGGCTTGCAGAGTTCTCACGCGGACTTTTTGCCTGTGCCGATACCTACAAAGTAGATTTAATTGGCGGCGATACGACACGCGGCCCGCTTAATATCAGCGTGCAGATCATGGGGGAAGTCCCGACCGGTCAGGCACTGCGGCGCGATGGCGCCCAGGCTGACGATGATATCTGGGTATCCGGCAGATTAGGCAGCGCGGCACTGGGCCTTGCGCACTTGCAAGGCAAAACCGTGCTGGATGGTGAGGTTGCCGAACACTGCCTGCAGGCGCTGCATACACCGTCACCGCAGACTGCGCTGGGGTTGGCTTTACGCAATAAAGCCAATAGCTGCATTGATGTATCCGATGGCCTGCTCGCAGACCTTGGCCATATACTGGAAGCCTCCAATCTAGGCGCAGCTGTGACCCTGGAGAGCATAAGCTGTCATGATTATTTGCGTTCGCACCTGAACGAATCCATCATTCAGCAATGCATTCTCGCAGGGGGCGACGACTACGAGCTTGCATTCACGGCGCCACAATCGCAGCGCCATGCGATTGAGCAGTTAAACCGGCCGCTCAGTTTACCTATCAGCCTGATCGGCAAGACCACAAAAAACCCGGGCATTACAGTAAGCTACAAACAGCACATGCTGGATATATCAAAAAAAGGCTTTGATCATTTTGGCTAAGCAGATTCAACCCGATTTAAAATTACTGCTGTCGCACCCGGCACATTTCTGCGCTTTGGGATTCGGTTCCGGCCTGGCAGCAAAAGCCCCGGGCACGTTTGGCACTTTAGTCGGATTACCGGCCTTCTGGCTGATGGCAGACCTGCATTTTCACCTGCAGCTTGCGATCATCGCCATACTGTTTCTGGCTGGCATTTACTTCTGTGAAAAGACCGGCAATGCCTTGGGCGTATCAGATCACGGCAGCATTGTCTGGGATGAAATCGTAGCCATAATGTTAGTACTCACTGTCACGCCATATCAATGGCAATGGTGGCTGGCTGCTTTTTTACTGTTTCGCCTGTTCGACATCTGGAAGCCTGCGCCGATACGCCAGTGCGACGCCATGGTGAAAGGCGGGCTGGGCGTGATGCTGGATGATTTACTCGCTGCGGTTTATGCAATCATGAGTTTGAAAGTTTTACTATGGTTAAGCATGAAAATCTAACACTCTCCGATGCCGCAGTTGAACTAGGGCTGGTACTAAAGGCGCGAGGCATGATGCTGACCATGGCTGAATCATGCACCGGCGGACTGGTTGCAGAAGCCATCACCGGGGTTGCCGGCAGCTCGGCGTGGTTTGACCGAGGCTTTGTGACCTACAGCAATGCCGCCAAAACAGGCATGCTTGGCGTTCCCGCACAAACCATAGCGCAGTTCGGCGCAGTAAGCGAACAGACCGCTGCCGCAATGGCATCGGGTGCATTACAGAACAGCATCGCACACATTGCCGGCAGCATTACCGGTATTGCCGGGCCTGACGGCGGCTCAGCCGAAAAACCTGTAGGAACCGTGTGTTTTGCATGGGCAGGCATGAACCTCCCCGTCACCACGTCCACACACTATTTCCATGGTGACCGCAGAGCAATCCGCCAGCAAGCCGCCATCTTCATGATGGCAGGCCTGATAGAAAGACTTAATACGGTAGTTTGAGGCAGCCTCTTAAATATTACCTGTAGTAATCGCGGTGACCATGACCAGGGTGACCATAACCGCCATGATGACGGCCTGAAAAGTGGTGACGGGGTGCGCCATAATAGTTATCGCGATAGATCATCACCGGGGCACGATGATAGGCATGCGGCGCAGGGTAATAAACCCTGGGAGCATCATAGTAAACAACCTGCGGCGCAGTATTGTAAGCCACCACCGCACCGGGATAACCATGGCCTCCCAGGCTGATCCCGATATTAAATGAGTCGTGTGCCTGTGCGGCAGATGCGGTAACGCCCAAAGCCATGGCTATCATTAAAGAACGCAGTATTTTCATCATCAATCTCCATCTTAAATTCACTGTTGCGTGCTTACAGAAACGTACATAAAACAATTAAGTTGACCGGATTATCAAAACTTGCCGCGGCTTTGGAAAAATTCCCCATAAATACCCCCGGATAACGGCTTGCACCGCTTACCTTAAAACGCAAATTATGGAATAATTGACAGTTAATTTAAGCACTTCAAAATAAAGGTAAAAACCCATGGATGACAACAAAGCTAAAGCACTCTCCGCAGCTCTTTCGCAAATTGAAAAACAGTTTGGCAAAGGCTCCATCATGCGCATGGGTGATAGCGACATTGGCGAAGATATTCAAGCCGTATCGACCGGTTCACTCGGTCTTGATATCGCTTTAGGTATCGGCGGCCTGCCACGCGGCCGCATCGTTGAAATCTACGGTCCTGAATCATCAGGTAAAACCACGCTGACACTTTCAGTGATTGCCGAAATGCAGAAAATGGGTGGCGTCGCGGCCTTTATCGATGCAGAACACGCTTTGGATCCGCAATACGCGGCAAAACTTGGTGTGAACGTACCGGAGTTGCTGATCTCGCAGCCGGATACCGGCGAACAGGCGCTGGAGATTGCCGACATGCTGGTGCGTTCCGGCTCTGTAGATATCGTAGTTGTCGACTCTGTCGCAGCATTAACGCCGCGCGCCGAGATTGAAGGCGAAATGGGCGATTCACACATGGGTCTGCAAGCCCGCCTGATGAGCCAGGCCTTGCGTAAACTGACCGGCAACATCAAACGTACGAACACGTTAGTCATTTTCATCAACCAGATCCGTATGAAAATCGGCGTCATGTTCGGTAACCCGGAAACGACAACCGGCGGTAACGCACTGAAATTCTACGCATCCGTACGGCTGGATATCCGTCGCACTGGCGCAATCAAAAAAGGTGATGAAGTCACCGGTTCTGAAACCCGCGTAAAAGTCATCAAAAACAAAGTTGCGCCTCCGTTCAAGCAGGCAGAATTCGACATCATGTATGGCGAAGGCATTTCACGCTTCGGCGAAATCATTGAGCTGGGCTCAAATATCAAATTGATTGAAAAAGCCGGCGCCTGGTATAGCTATAACGGCGAGAAAATCGGTCAAGGTAAAGAAAATGCCAAAGAGTTCCTGCGCGAGCATCCTGAAATCGCTCAAGACCTGGAAGAAAAAATACGCGCCAACGCCAAAAAACTCAATGAAGCGATGGTAGCGCCGCGCGGCGACGATGAGTAAACAAGGCTAATGAGGCCTGCGCCGGATAAATTTTTACGTCAGCGCGCGCTGGATTACCTGGCAAAACGTGAATATTCATACGTAGAACTCTGGCAGAAACTCAAGCCTTTTGCCGAAGAAAGCGATGACATCCCGGCACTGCTGGAAGATTTTAAAAAGCGCGGCTGGCTTTCTGATGCACGATTTACCGAGCAGATTGTCCATGCCAGGCAGGCAAAGTTCGGCAGTGCGCGCATCGCGCACGAGCTGCGCGAAAAAGGGGTGGCAGATCACCTGATTGCCGATGCAATCGGGCAGGTAAAAGACAATGAGCTTGAAAACGCAACCGAAGTGTGGCGTAAGAAATTCAGAACCAGCCCTAAAACCCGTGAGGAGTGGGCAAAACAGGCGCGGTTTTTACAAAGCCGCGGCTTTGGTTTTGACATGATTAAAAAAGTATTAAGTGCAGCTGAAACTGAAGAAAACGATTAAACAGGCTATTTAGAATCAAATTTTATGACAATTAAATTAAGCAACAACCCAAGCAGTAACGAGATTCGCCAGGCCTTTCTGGATTTTTTTGCATCTAAAGGCCACGAAATTGTTTCATCCAGCTCACTAGTGCCGCATGGCGACCCTACCCTGTTGTTCACCAATGCGGGTATGAACCAGTTCAAGGATGTTTTTCTGGGCTTTGACAAACGCCCATACACCCGCGCCACTTCAAGCCAGAAGTGTGTACGTGCCGGCGGCAAGCACAATGACCTTGAAAATGTAGGCTACACCGCACGCCACCACACATTCTTTGAAATGCTGGGCAATTTCAGCTTTGGCGATTATTTCAAAAAAGATGCCATCAGCTATGCATGGGAACTGTTGACCGTAGTATTCAAGCTACCTAAAGAAAAACTCACCGTCACCGTATACGCCGAAGATGACGAGGCCTACAACATCTGGCTGAACGACATCGGCGTGCCAGCTGAACGCATCATCCGCATCGGCGACAACAAAGGTGCGCGCTATGCATCCGACAACTTCTGGATGATGGGCGATACCGGCCCCTGCGGCCCCTGTACCGAGATTTTCTACGACCACGGCGCACATCATTTCGGTGGCCCTCCCGGCAGCCCCGATGAAGACGGCGACCGCTATATTGAAATCTGGAACAACGTATTCATGCAGTTCAACCGTGATGAAGCCGGTGTCATGCACCCGCTGCCAAAACCATCCGTGGATACCGGCATGGGGCTGGAGCGTATTTCTGCTGTGCTGCAGCATGTGCATGCCAACTATGAAATCGACCTGTTCCAGAAATTGATTGCTGCCGCTGCACGCGAAACCAAAGCAGCCGATTTAAACAGTCCATCGCTCAAAGTGCTGGCTGACCATATCCGCGCCTGTTCATTCCTGATTGCCGATGGCGTGATTCCGGGCAACGAAGGCCGCGGTTATGTGCTGCGCCGCATTATCCGCCGTGCGATTCGCCACGGCTACAAACTTGGCGTACGCAGCGCGTTCTTTAACAAAATCGTGCCGGATCTGGTGGCTGCCATGGGCAGCGCCTACCCTGAACTGGTAAGCAACCAGTCACGTATCGCCGACATCCTGAAGCTGGAAGAAGACCGCTTTTTCGAAACTATTGAAAACGGCATGGCAATTCTTGAAGCCGAATTGAATGAAATGGCAAAAACTGATAATAAAGTTTTTGATGGGGATTTAGCATTTAAGCTGCATGATACTTATGGCTTCCCGCTAGACTTAACCGCCGACATTTGCCGCGAAAAAAATATTACAGTAAACAATGTTAGATTTGATATCGCAATGGCAATGCAAAAGGTTCAAGCACGCTCTGCCGGTAAATTCAAGATGGCTGCCAACCTTGAGTATGATGGCATTGCGACAACATTTTACGGTTACGAAAAGCTGGAAACCGCAGGCCAGGTCACGGCACTGTATAAAGACGGCGCAGCAGTTCACACCTTAAACGAAGGCGACCAAGGTGTAGTAGTGCTGAATAACACGCCTTTCTATGCAGAATCCGGCGGCCAGATTGGTGACTGCGGTGAAGTGCGCAGCGCTAACGGCATTTTTGCGGTTGAAGATACCCAGAAAATCCAGGCCACGGTATTTGGCCACCACGGTGTGCTGAAAACCGGCACCTTGAATGTAGGCGACCACATTGCGGCACGTGTAAACATACAGGCTCGCACCAACACCATGCGCAACCACTCTGCCACGCACCTCATGCACAAGGCGCTGCGTGAAGTGCTGGGTGAGCATGTGCAGCAAAAAGGTTCGTTGGTAGATACCGATAAAACCCGTTTTGACTTTGTGCATAACGCACCGATGACCGATGACGAGATCGCAAAAGTCGAGCAGATCGTCAATGCGGAAATCCTGGCGAACGCAGCCTGCCAAGCTCGTGTGATGGATATTGAATCTGCGCAGCAGACAGGCGCCATGATGCTGTTTGGCGAAAAATACGGTGATGAAGTGCGCGTGCTGGACATCGGCACCTCACGCGAACTGTGCGGCGGCACCCATGTAAGCCGCACCGGCGACATCGGCCTGTTCAAGATCACCTCGGAAAGTGGCGTAGCAGCTGGTGTACGCCGTGTTGAAGCTACAACTGGCGAAAGCGCCCTGAAACTTATCAACGCCCAACAGAGTCTGATTGCACAGTTAGCCAGCGAACTTAAGGCACCAGCGGGCGAAGTCGCTGCCAAAGTAGGCCAATTGGCTGAATATGCAAAATCACTGGAAAAAGAACTGGCGCGTTTGAAATCCAAACTCGCTTCTTCCCAAGGCGATGATCTCGCTACGCAAGCCGTTGAGATTTCCGGCGTTAAAGTGCTGGCAGCCACACTGGATGGCGCAGATGCCAACGCCCTGCGCGAAACAATGGACAAACTGAAAGACAAGCTCAAGTCTGCAGCCATCGTTCTGTCCAGTGTCAATGACGGCAAAGTAAGCCTGGCGGCAGGGGTAACACCTGATTTAATCGGCAAAATCAAGGCTGGTGAGTTGGTGAACTTTGTAGCAGGCCAGGTTGGCGGCAAAGGCGGCGGCAAACCGGATATGGCAATGGCCGGCGGCACCGATGCCAGCAGCCTGCCAAAAGCATTAGCAAGTGTTGAAGGTTGGATTAAAGAAAAAATAAATTAACCGCCGATAAACGCAGATAAACGCCGATGTTGAATCGAGGTTATCTGCGTGCATCGGCGTTCATCTGCGGTTTAATTATTAGGTTTTATATATATGGCACTTATCGTACAAAAATACGGCGGCACTTCAGTCGCCAATCCAGATCGCATCCGCAACCTGGCGCGCCGGGTTGCACGTTACAAGGCAATGGGACACAAAGTCGTTGTGGTGGTCTCCGCCATGTCCGGCGAAACGAACCGCCTGATTTCATTGGCTAAGGAAATCATGCCGGATCCGGATCCGCGCGAATTAGACGTCATACTATCTACCGGCGAACAGGTCACGATCGGCATGACTTCTCTGGCACTCATGGAGCTGGGCATTAAAGCCAAAAGCTACACCGGCTCACAAGTCAAAATCCTGACTGACGACGCATTCACCAAAGCGCGTATCTTGAGCATTGACGAAGCCAACATTAAAAATGACCTCGACAATGGCTATGTGGTCGTTGTAGCCGGTTTCCAGGGTGTTGATGCAAATGGCAATATCACGACACTGGGCCGCGGCGGTTCAGACACTACCGGTGTAGCGCTTGCTGCAGCGCTGAAAGCTGACGAATGCCAGATCTACACAGATGTTGACGGCGTATACACCACCGATCCGCGCGTAGTGCCTGAAGCACGCCGCCTGGAAAAAATCACATTTGAAGAAATGCTTGAGCTGGCCTCACAAGGCAGCAAAGTACTGCAAATTCGCTCAGTAGAGTTTGCCGGTAAATACAAAGTTAAATTACGCGTGCTTTCCAGCTTTGACGACGAAGGCGAAGGCACACTGATTACATTTGAGGAAGAAAAAGATATGGAACAACCCGTCATTTCAGGCATCGCATTTAACCGCGACGAAGCCAAAATCACTGTACTAGGCGTACCTGACAAACCAGGCATCGCCTACCAAATTTTAGGCCCAATTGCCGAAGCTAATGTTGATGTGGATATGATTATCCAGAACACAGGCGCCGACGGCACCACTGACTTCACGTTCACCGTGAATAAAAATGAAATGAACAAAGCACTCAGCATCCTGCGTGACAAAGTGCAGGCGCATATCGGCGCACGTGAAATCAACGGCGACGACAAAATTGCCAAAGTCTCCATCGTAGGCGTTGGCATGCGTTCACATGTAGGCATTGCCAGCAAAATGTTCCGCATTCTGGCTGAAGAAGGTATCAACATTCAAATGATCTCAACTTCAGAAATCAAAATTGCAGTCGTGATTGATGAAAAGTACCTGGAACTTGCAGTGCGCGTACTGCACAAAGCTTTTGAGCTGGACGCTGAATAATTTCTGCAAACGCAGTAAGTTATCGTTGATTTTTAAAAGGGTTTCGCGTAGTATCACGCCCTCGCAATAAGCGAAAAGAAGCAATCAGGAAACTGATCAGCACTACAAAGCCAGCAAGCTGGCAAGTATTGCTAATCAGAAAAAACTGATAAGCAATATTAAGTCAGTAAACTGACCAAATATTGCTAAAAACGGAGAGCTGGCCGAGTGGTCGAAGGCACTTCCCTGCTAAGGAAGCATACGGGCTTA
>Ga0066472_100080_pt1 | contig 33326 bp, 33 predicted proteins | sample LakWasM106_HOW12_2_FD_59582 | JGI IMG/M metagenome (GOLD analysis project Ga0066472, IMG submission 59582) | Freshwater sediment methanotrophic microbial communities from Lake Washington under simulated oxygen tension - Sediment Metagenome 106_HOW12 | ecosystem: Environmental > Aquatic >...
CGATATCGATCGGTGGTCGACAACATCAAGGAGGTCATATTTCAGACCGATGCCCAAGGCCTGTGGACCTTGCTGAACCCGGCCTGGACGGAAATCACCGGTTTCCCCGTCAATGAGAGCCTGGGCACCCTGTTCCTTGATTATGTGCATCCAGACGACCGTCAGCGCAACAACGAATTGTTCGAGCCGCTTATTTTGCGCAAGAAGGAATATTGCCGACATGAGGTTCGTTACCTGTGCAAGAACGGAGGATTTCGTTGGATCGAGGTTTATGCCCGCCTGACGCTGGATGAGCATGATCAAGTGGTCGGTACATCGGGGACGCTGACGGACGTGACCGACCGACGGGTGGCAGAGGATGAGTTGCGTGAGGCCATGCAAAAAGCGGAAGCCGCCAACATCGCCAAGAGTCAATTCTTGGCCACTATGTCTCACGAGATCCGCACGCCGATGAATGGGATCCTTGGCATGGCGCAACTGTTGCTCTCTGAATCGGTCTCCGAGACAGAACGTCGCGATTACAGTCGCATTATTCTCAACTCCGGCAAAACGCTCCTGTCCCTGCTCAACGATCTTCTCGATCTGTCAAAGATCGAATCGGGTCGGCTCACCATTGAGCATCAGGTGTTTGAAATCTCTCCGCTGCTTCAGGAGGTTGTCGCCTTGTTTCACAGCAGTGCCAATGACAAGGGCCTGCAGTTAACCTGTGCCTGGAGAGGAGATACAAAAGCAAGGTTTATTGGCGACCCCTACCGGATTCGTCAGATGCTTTCCAACCTCATCGGTAATGCCATCAAATTCACGACTGTCGGCAGCGTTGCCATTGAAGTCCGATCCATTGGGATTACTGGGCAAAAAAATGATATTGAATTTGCCGTACAGGATACTGGCATCGGTGTGGACGATGCCCATAAAGCAAAACTGTTCCTGCCCTTCAGTCAGGCCGACAGCTCGATCACCCGCAAGTACGGCGGTACCGGCCTTGGCCTGTCAATTGTGAAGACGCTGGCACATCTGATGGATGGCGAGGCAGGAGTGGAGAGCGAGCCCGGCAAGGGATCACGCTTCTGGTTCGTTGTGCGCCTTGAAAGCGTCACCGACATCCGTGAGACGCGCAGCGTAGAACGCTCCCGTTCTGCGCTTTCATCGCGATCTGCCGGGACCCATTTCCGGGGCAAGGTGCTCATCGTCGAAGACAATGGTGTGAACCAGAAAGTCATCGCTGCCTTGTTGAAGGCCCGAGGACTGGATATTTGCATCGCCGAAGATGGCCAGCAAAGCTTAGACGCTGTTCAGTCTGATGAAACAATTGATCTTGTCCTGATGGATCTGCACATGCCCACGATGGATGGTTATCAGGCGACGAAACACATCCGCGAATGGGAGGCCAGTAACGCTCTGCGTCATCGGCCGATCATTGCACTGACAGCGGATGCCTACGCTGAAGACCAGGAGCAATGCCTTGCTGCGGGCATGGACGATTTCTTGCCCAAACCGATCGATGTCAATTTGCTCGTGGCTGTGTTGTCAAAATTTCTGCCATCGCTGTCCGGGGATGTCGCTGAGACAACCGTCAAGGACCTGCCATTACCCCATCCTGTGGACTCGGCCTGGATTACTCCACGATTAACACTCTTTGCTTCCCTTCTGCAGCAAGGTAAATTCGCTGCATCGGAAACTTTCCGGGAACTGCAGGAAAGCCTCCTTGGCACCGAACTGGAAGACGAATTCAATACCCTTGAAACACTGATTGATTCTATGCAGTATGGCGAAGCATTGCAGGCACTAAAGAAAATCGCAGCAGTTCATGGCTGGAAACTGGAGCAGACATGATATCCAAGCCGTCCATCTTGGCCATTGATGATGTGCCAACCAATCTCAAGGCGCTAGCCTCGGCACTGGCTGAAGAATATGAAATTCAGGTAGCGACATCTGGCGCCCAAGACACCTTGTAGCGTGCAGGCTTAGCCTCAAACTTTTGAAGACTCGTATTCCATGCCATCTGTCGCCAATCTTCATCTAGACGAAATAATCGACTGGCAGGTATTTTCGGTTCCAGTTGCTTGCACCATTGCCGAGATGGTCGAAAAAATGAAATCCCGGCATGTCTCGCATGTCGTGGTTGTGGACCAACAACAGCCGGTTGGTATGCTGACCGAACGAGATTTAGTCAAGCTTCTTCATCAAAAGGTCGATCGGTCGCGAGCCGTTAGCGAGTTTATGAGCAAGCCGATTGCGGTGGTCTCTGGGAGCCTGGGATTCCGCTCGGCCTACATCCAGTTGTGCTTGACGCGCTTGCGGCATTTGGTGGTGGTAGATCCTATCGGTACGGTGATCGGCGTCGCCGCCGAAAGAGACTTCCTTGGGCACCTCGGCATGGAGCTTTTCCAGAATGTTCGCAGTTTACGCGACCTGATGGATAGTCATGTGCCACAGCTTTCGACTGACCTTCCTGTTGTTTCAGCTATCGATCAGATGGTCAAGGAGCGGCGCGGTTGTGTCCTAGTGGTGCAAGATGGCATGTTCGCTGGTGTATTTACCGAAGACCAGATTCCTACCGTGTTGGCCCGCCATGAAGACGGCAGCCCGGTTTCACTTGGTGAGGTAATGCGTAGCACGATTGAACCGGTTACCGAAAGCGCGAGTATTGCCGAAATCATGGCGCAACTGGTTAGTGACCGGATCGGCTATGTCGTGGTCGTCGACTCGAATCGGCGGATCATCGGCACCATTGCACAGACGCACCTGCTCGAAAGCGTTCGGACAGCAGTCTATGCCGAAATGGCGACACGGCAATTGGTCGAAGATCAATTGCTCCAGGTCGAAGCGCAGCTTGAAGCGACCTTGGAACAAACGCCCAACATTGCCGTTCAGTGGTACGACGAAGCCGGGCGAATCCGCTATTGGAACCATGCATCTGAAGCACTGTATGGTTACACCGCTATTGAGGCGATGGGCAAGTCGCTTGATCAGTTGATCCTTTCCGCCAGCGAAGCCGAGGAGTTTCATGCCCTGATCTGTGAAATCGCCAGCAATGGGAAAACCTACGGCCCCCTGGAGTACCAGGTTCGCAATCGCCACGATATGGCCCGCTGGGTCGAGTCAACGCTCTTCTCCATTCCGGGCGAAAGCGTGAGCGAGACCTTCATCGTTCGCATGGATATCGACATCTCGCAGAAGAAAGGTGCCGAACTGGCACTACGCGCCGAGAACGAGAAGAACCAGGCGCTTCTGCGCAACGCCAGCGATGGCATCCATATTCTTGACGATCAGGGTAATCTCTACGAGGCGAGTGATTCCTTTTTCAAAATGCTAGGCTTCAGTCGAGGTGAACTCATCGGGCAACATGTTGCCGTTTGGGATGCTTTACTGTCTCGCGATGAGCTTGATGTCAAACTCCGGCAGCAAATGGGAACGATGGTCCGCGTTCAGTTCGAAACGCAGCACCGGTGCAAGAACGGTTCCATTATCGACGTCGAAGTTAGTGGCTCCCCGGTAATGATCGGAAACAAGCGTTACGTATTCAATTCATCACGCGATATCACCGAACGCAAGCAGACGGAGGAAGCGCGGAGGCGCGGCGAAGAGCGTCTGCGTTTTGCCTTGGGCGCTGCGCACCAGAGCTGGTTCGATGCCTATGTGCAGACCGGCGAGGTTGCGGTTGATCCGGAGTACGCCCATATATTGGGTTATACGCCGGAAGAGTTCGAATCCAGCATATCCAACTGGCTCGCCAATGTACATCCGGACGATGCCACCGATTTACAGCGGATGTTTGAGCTGGTTATGCAAACTGGAGGCCCTTGCGAGGCGGAATACCGGCGGCGAGCTCACGACGGGGGGTGGAAATGGTTACACACGTCCGGCGTCATTGCGGAACGCGATGCAACAGGCAAGCCATTGCGCCTGACCGGCATTCACATGGACATCACCGAGCGAAAACGGGAGCAGATGGAACTGGCTTCCTATCGTGATCACTTGGAAAACCTGGTCACTTCACGCACAGCAGAACTGTCTATGGCCAAGGAGGCCGCCGAAGCCGCCAACGTGGCGAAGAGTGCCTTCCTGGCCAACATGAGCCATGAGATCCGTACCCCGATGAACGCCGTGATCGGGATGGCCAACCTGATCCGCAAGGCCGGACTCACGCCCAAACAGGCAGAACAGATGGGCAAGCTCGAAGCCTCCAGCCAACACCTGCTGGGCATCATCAACGCCATCCTTGAACTCTCCAAGATCGAGGCCGGCAAGTTCGTCCTCGAGAAAACCGAGGTCTTGATCCACGCCACGGTCGGCAACATCATCTCCATGCTTCAGGACCGTGCCCAGGCCAAGCATCTGCAACTGACCAGCGAAATCGGTTTCCTGCCGCCCCATCTGCTCGGTGATGCGACACGATTGCAACAGGCCCTGCTTAATTACGCCGGCAATGCCCTCAAATTTACCGAGCAGGGCCGCATCGCCCTGCGCGTCCAGTGCCAGGAGGAAGATGCCGAAAGCGCCCTGATCCGCTTTGAAGTTACCGACACCGGTATCGGTATCGCACCGGACGCCATGAAACGGCTATTCTCCGCCTTCGAGCAGGCCGACAACACCACCACCCGCAAGTACGGTGGTACAGGCTTGGGCTTGGCCATCACCAAGAAACTGGCCTGCCTGATGGGCGGCGATGCCGGGGCGGAAAGTACTCTTGGGGCAGGAAGTACCTTCTGGTTCACCGTCCGCCTGAAGAAAGGTGTGGACAAAACCGATGCCACCCAGCTTACCGACCCGCGGATGGCAGAGGAAATCCTGCAACGCGATCATCGTGGAACACGCATCCTGCTGGCCGAAGATGAACCCATCAACCTCGAGATCTCCCTGATGTTGCTGGATGAGGTCGGACAGGTGGTAGATACCGCCGAAAATGGCGTGGAGGCACTCAAGTTGGCCGAGGACAACGACTACGCGTTGATCCTGATGGACATGCAGATGCCTGAGATGGACGGCCTCAAGGCGACACGGAAGATACGCGCATTAAGTCGGCATGCTACTACCCCGATTCTCGCCATGACGGCGAATGCCTTCGCCGAGGATAAGGAACGGTGTTTCCAGGCAGGCATGAATGACTTTATCGCCAAACCGGTGGTCCCGGAAAGGCTCTACTCAATTTTGCTCAACTGGTTAAGCCGGAATAAGGCTTCTTGAAGCTCAGGAAGCGGCCAACCCCGTTGCAGATATCATCAGGCAGATCAGGCTCGGGAGCATGTATTCACCAAGTGAAGAAGCAGCCGCTCGAGGTCATCAGACGCTGAACTGAACGGCTGGTCTGCGCCAGATTGCTGTCTGACATCGGCCGATGGACTACCGTCCGTTTTGGCCGAGGTGCTGCCTGTTGTCGCCGGCATGAGGCCGGATCTCGGCCTTTGCGGCCGTTGGAAAAAGGTGCGGAAGTCGGCCGCCATCAGCAGCTTAGTTGCCGTTCAGCCTTGATAGGTCCGAACGACAGCTATCCTATCCATCGAAGATCTAAACACCATCACGTCGGAATTCGACTGCTTGCAAAAAGGCAAGAGCGCGTTGCAAGCGACCGATTTCCAACTGAATCTCCGCTGGGTTCAAATCATTACACAGAAGCCCTAGCAAACTGCGCATACCCAAAACTGATGAATTCATGCAAGCGGCTTCAACGACTGGCTGTAGCCATGCTGAATCCTTACGGCCGTTCACGCTTGGAAGAGCGCGTTCTCTTAGGAAAGACTGGATCAGTCCAACTGCGCGGGGCTACTTTTTAACAACCGACTTGACCTGGAAGGTAAAGCTTATTTTCACCACTAACTAGACGACCGGTCTATTTTATGAAAAGATGCGGCGCATGAACACTCGTCACGACAACACGCGCCAGCACATACTCGACACCGGTCTTGGCATTTTTGCCGGGAAGGGCTTTGCCAGCGTCGGTCTGAACGAATTGCTGAAGGCCGCCGGCGTGCCGAAGGGGTCGTTCTATCACTATTTCGAATCCAAGGAAGACTACGGCAAGGCCCTGCTCGAGGATTATTTCGAACGCTATCTGGCCGATATCGACAGTCTGTTTGCGCTCGAAGCAGCATCGGGCCACGAACGCCTGATGCGCTACTGGCAGCGCTGGCTGGACAAGCAGTGCACTGAATGCGCCGAGCAGAAATGCTTGGTCGTCAAGCTCGCCGCCGAAGTTTCCGATCTATCGGACACCATGCGCCTGACCTTGCGCGACGGCACAGACCGCATCGTGGACCAAATCGCCAGGGTCATCGAAAGCGGTGTCGCCGATGCCTCACTGCCGGCGCTCGAGGCCCGGCCGACTGCACAGCTGCTCTACCAGCTCTGGCTCGGCGCCAGCCTCCTCGGCAAGCTGCACCGCAACAGCCAATCCCTCGAAAATGCCATGCGCTTTACCAGACAGTTGCTGACACCTTGAATCATTGAACATCTTTCCACAGGCCGCATTCTGTTGCGGCCAATTTTTAACCCGAAACAATAGACGACCGGTCTAATTTTTTTGCCAAAACCATCCAGGAGATTCCCCATGACTTCCCTGTTCGATCCCATCCAAGTCGGCGATATCGCCCTCGCCAACCGCATCGTCATGGCACCGCTGACGCGCAACCGGGCCATCGCCGGCAATGTTGCCGGCCCGCTGACCGTCGAGTATTACCGCCAGCGTGCGACAGCCGGCCTGATCATCGCCGAGGCCAGCCAGATCAGCCCGATGGCCCAGGGCTACCTCGCCACCCCGGGCATCCACAGCCCGGAACAGATCGCCGGCTGGCGCCAGGTGACCGATGCCGTACATGCCGCCGGCGGCAAGATCGTGCTGCAGTTGTGGCACGTCGGGCGCATTTCGCACACGTCGCTGCTGCCGGATGGCGCGGCGCCGGTGTCCTCGACCGACAAGGTCGCCGAGGCCTCAACCTTTACCAGCGACGGCTTCGTCCCGGTATCCACGCCGCGAGCCTTGCGCGACGATGAAATCCCGGGCCTCATCGAGGATTACCGCCGCGCCGCCCGCAACGCCATCGACGCTGGCTTTGATGGCGTCGAGCTGCATGCTGCCAATACCTACCTGATCGAGCAGTTCCTGCGTGACAGCGTTAATGACCGCAGCGGCCCTTACGGCGGCAGCATCGCCAACCGCACTCGCCTGCTGCTTGAAGTCGTCGAGGCGATTACCAAGGAAATCGGCGCCGGCCGCACCGGCATCCGCCTGAGCCCGATGACGACCTTCACGGCACCGCTCGACAGCGATCCGCAGGCGCTCTACGGCTATGTCGTCGAGCAGCTCGCACCGTTCGGCCTGGCCTATCTGCACGTGATTGAGGGCGAAACCGGCGGCACGCGGGCGCCCGAGGGCAAGGCTTTCGACTACGAAGCCCTGCATCGCGCTTTCCCTGGCGCCTGGATGCTCAACAATGGCTATTCGCGTGAATTGGCCATCGACAATGTCGCGGCGGGTAAGGCAAACCTGGTCGCCTTCGGCCGGCCATTCATCAGCACGCCGGACCTCGTCCGTCGCCTGAAGGACAACCTGCCACTGAACGAACTGCAGGCCGACAAGCTATATGGTGGTGGGGCCGAGGGTTACACCGACTACCCGGCGCTGGCTGCCTGATTTTGAATTGACCCGCGCTCCGACCGGCCAACCGCCGGTCGGGGCCGTTTTTCCCGGAAATTTCATGTCTGAATACCGCCGCTGGCTACCCGCATTGGCCCTGATCGTCCTCTCGCTGACCTGGGGCTACACCTGGGTGCTCGCCAAGCAGGGTCTGGCCTATGCGCCGCCCTTCGCCTTTGCCGCCGAACGTTGCGTCGGCGCCGCCCTGGCGCTGATCATCGCGGTCAAGCTGAGCGGGCGTTCGCTGAAGCTCGTCGCCCCGCGCCAGACCATCGCCATCGGTCTGGCCCAGGTCGCTGGCTTCATGATCTTCCAGACCTGGGCGCTGGTTGAAGGCGGCCCCGGCAAGACGGCGGTACTCATCTTCACCATGCCGATCTGGACGCTCCTGCTCGCCTGGCCGATCCTCGGCGAGCGCGTGCGCGGCAAGCAGTGGCTGGCCGCGGCGAGCACGCTGGGCGGACTACTCCTCATCATTGAACCGTGGGACATGCACGCCAGCCTGTTCAGCAAGTTCCTTGGCCTCATGGCGGCGTTGTGCTGGGCGACCGGCACCATCCTGATCAAGCGTCTGCGCAGCAAAACGCCGGTCGACCTGCTGACCCTGACCACCTGGCAGATGATCATCGGCGCCGTGCCAATCATCCTGCTCGCCTGCATCGTGCCGGAACATCCGACCGAATGGAGCGTTTCATACGTCGGCATCCTCATTTTCATGTCCGTCGCCAGTACGGCGATGTGCTGGTGGCTGTGGATCTACATCCTCGACCGGGTACCGGCCTGGGAAGCCAGCCTGTCGGTGCTCGGCACGCCGGTGGTGGCCATTCTGTCGTCGCGCCTGATCTTCGGCGAGGCCTTCAAGACCAGTGAAATCGCCGGCATTGTGCTGATCGGCAGCGGGCTGGCCATGCTCTCCCTGCTTGGCTGGGCGTCAAGCCGGCGCAATCCGGTAAAACAAATTCAGGACCCAGCATGACTACCCTGCACGACACCAAACTCTCGATGCTCGACCTCGTTGCCATCCGCGAAGGCGGCACGACGGCCGAGGCGTTGGCCATCGCCCGCGATACAGCGCGCCATGTCGAGAAGCTCGGCTTCACCCGCTACTGGCTGGCCGAACACCACAACATGCCAGGCATCGCCAGTTCGGCCACGGCAGTGCTGGTCGGCTACATTGCCGGGGCGACCAGCCGAATCCGCGTCGGTTCGGGCGGCATCATGTTGCCCAACCATGCGCCGCTGGTGGTTGCCGAAGCCTTCGGCACGCTGGCCGAGATCTATCCGGGGCGGATCGATCTCGGTCTCGGCCGCGCCCCGGGAACCGACCAGCAGACGATGCGGGCGCTGCGCCGCGACCGCATCGAAACGGAAGCGGATTTCCCGCTGGCGGTCAGCGAGCTGCAACAACTGCTCGGCCCCCGTTTGCCCGAACAGAAGGTGCTCGCCGTACCCGGGAATGGGACCGAAGTGCCGATCTGGCTGCTTGGTTCAAGCCTGTTCTCGGCCCGCCTGGCGGCCGAGCGCGGCCTGCCCTACTCCTTCGCCTCGCATTTCGCGCCGGCCATGCTGGTACCGGCAATCGACATCTATCGGCGCAATTTCCGCCCTTCGGCCAGACTTGACCAGCCTTACGTGATGATCGGCGTGCCAGTCATTGCCGCACCAACCGACGACGAAGCGGAGTTCCTGGCCAGCAGCACCTACCAGCGCGTCCTTGGCATCCTGCGTGGCGACCGTCGCTGCCTGCCTGCGCCAGTCGCTGACTTCCTGACGGGCCTGCATCCGCAGGAACGGTCCGCCATCGCGGATTTCCTCGGCGCTGCCGTCATTGGCGGACCGGATACCCTGTGTGCCGGCCTCAAAGCTTTGAAGGAAGTGACCGAGGCAAACGAGATTATCGTGGTCAGCGATATCTTCGATCCAGCGCTGCGCCTGCGCTCGCTTGAAATTACCGCGGGCGTGTTCGCGGAGTAAGTTTCCCTCGGCAGAGCCAGGGGCTTTAATTGGTGAGCCGCTCAAAGCGCCTATGTGGGGTCGCTAACGTGGCCCCCATATTTGGGGGCCTCCTGCCGATAGCCATCCAACGCCGGGCTCAGTTGGTCCAGTCGCTTATCTTCATGCTTTTGATTGCGGATGTACTCACGGATGGGCGCGTCCGGAATTTTGTGTAAAGCTGCCGCTGGGCGCCGCTCCGCTGAATGGCAGCGTCGGTCGAACAGTTCGCAGTCAAAACTTGCCTTGAGCAGTAGTAGCAATCCGAAACCCGCCGTTGGCGCTCAGGACTAGCGAAAGGCCGGATTGGGCACGAACCAGAAGTAGCAGGGGGGTGAAAGCAGTAGTTCAGCCCATCGAGTTGCCAATAGCCGATCTCCGAGCAGAACCGGGGATTTTTCATCGAGAGGTCACCGTCGGCTTCGGCCTAGAATCCGACGGCACAAGAGGATCAAATAGGGCAGCTCTATAGGAAAACTAGCCCCCGAAAATTCGGGGCGATGCAAGAAGCTAATCCAAAACACCGGTACCTCATTGCCCCAGGGGCAGTTCAACCTGGAGCGCGATTGCTTGTTCATGCACGACAGATTGCGGTAACAAGGTGCTGGCTCGAACTCCCAGCAGGCGAATCCTTTTTTCCAGCGGCACCCGCTTCAAGCATTCACCCGCCGCTCGACGTATTTCCCGCCCATCGTTGGTCGGTATCGACAAGGTAATATCCCGGGTCACCCCTTGAAAATCCGCATAGCGCAGCTTGATGCCAATGGTGCGCGCCACGTAGCCCTTGCGCGCCAGATCATCGGCCGTGCGCAGGCAGATACTGGTGAAGGCCTCCGACAATTCCGCCCGATCCATCTTGGGATGCAAATCCCGTTGAAAGGTGGTTTCCCGGCTGATCGATTTTGGCTCCCTGCTGGTCTTGATCGGACGATCATCAATGCCACGGGCGACCTGATTCAACCAGACGCCCATGGTTTGCCCAAAATGCCGTACCAGGCGATCGGGCGCTGCTGCGGCCAGCTCGCCAATGGTGGTAATGCCCATCTGGGCCAGGCGCTCATTGGCCTTTGGACCGATACCGTTGATCTTCCTGGCCGGCAATGGCCAGATCCGGCGCTCCAATTCATCATGTCCAAGCAAGGTGATGCCATCCGGCTTGTCGAGATCGGAGCAAATCTTGGCCAGCAACTTGTTCGGCGTAATGCCGATCGAACAGGTGAGTCCAGTCGCCTCATGAACGGCCTGCTTGATGCGCCGGGCCAGCGACAAGCTGTCCTCTGGAATATCCGTCAGGTCGATGAATATTTCGTCAATTCCCCGATCCTCAATACAAGGTGCAATTTCCGCCACAGCGGCCTTGAAGCGTCGCGAATACTCCCGATAGGCATCGAAATTGGCCGGTAACAGCACCGCATTCGGCGCCAGTTGGGCCGACTTCATCAGCCCCATCGCGGAAAACACGCCCAACGAACGGGCTTCATAGGTCGAGGTAGTCACCACTCCTCGCCCCACATAGTCGCGAAGACGCGCAAAGCGATGCGTACCATCCGGTTGGCGAATCGGTTGATGCACGCTACGCCCGCCTACCACGACCGGCTGTCCACGCAATTCCGGGTAGTGCAGCAGTTCGACCGACGCAAAGAACGCATCCATATCGAGATGCGCAATGCGACGTGCGGGCCGTGGATCCGACAGGGTACTCATGACAGGCTCACCATCCACGTCTGGGCAACTTCGCGAATTTGTTGGCCATCGGAGAGATTTTCGATGCCGCTGATAAACAACTGCGACTCCGTGATCCGCAGGACCTGCGCATCAAACAAGGGCGGCAACAGTTGGGGGGCAAAGGTGTGGCGACCTGCCGGATACAAGCGCGCCACGCGGATCGGACGACGAAAAGTGTTGTTGCCTGACCAGTCTTCCATCACCAGTTCCCCATTGATCTTGGGCGCAACGGCCAATTCGTCCTGCTTGAGACGAATGCCGGCGACTCGAAGGGGGGTAATGGCTGCTTTCATGACTGTATGAATATACAGCATGTCGCTGCTTGGCGCAGCATGCGATGCGCCAGTCAGGAGGCGGGCCTGTTCGCGATACTCGGAGCAGTCATGCGGACTCGCAATGTGAAGGCTAGAATTGCCCCATGCACAAGCTCCTCGCAGCCATCGCCTTCGCCGCCGACAAGCACCGCAATCAGCGGCGCAAGGACGCCGCGGCCTCGCCCTACATCAACCATCCGATTGACCTGGCCAATGTCCTGGCGAACGAGGCCGGGATTGACGATGAACGGGTACTGATTGCCGCCATTCTGCACGACACGGTCGAGGACACTGAGACGACTGCACAGGAATTGATTCGCCATTTCGGTCAGGAAATCGCCGATATCGTGCTTGAGGTTACTGACGACAAGACCCTCCTCAAGGCCGAAAGAAAGCAACGTCAGGTTGATTGCGCGCCGACGATCAGCCGTCGGGCCAAGTTGGTCAAGCTGGCCGACAAGATCTGCAATCTGCGCGATATTGCCCACTCGCCACCAGCCGGCTGGTCGCTACGGCGCAAACAGGAATATTTCGATTGGGCGAAGGCGGTGATTGATGGGTTACGCGGCGTTCATCCCAGGCTGGAATACCTGTTCGACACCGCCTACAAGGCCCGTCCGACAAAGATACCGGAAGCGTGACCATGCAAATTGCCATCGAATCCCTGATCCATCTCCTGCATGAGAGCAGCCATGGCGTACTGAGTACCCATAGCACTCAATTGCCCGGATACCCCTATGGCACTGCGGTGCCACTGGTTCTGGATACGGAACATCGTCCCATTTTATTGATCAGCGCGCTCGCCGAACATACCCGCAATCTGATGGCCGATGCCCGGGCCAGTCTGGCAGTTGTTGGCGGTACGCCGGGCAACGTTCAGGATGCGGCACGCGTCACCCTGGTTGGGCGCTTTGAGCCCTTCGTTCCCGACAAGCCATTGGTGTCCCGTTACCTACGGTACCAACCGGCGGCCGAACAATACCTGCAGCTCGATTTCAGCTTCTTCCACCTCCACATTGAACGCGCCCGCTACATCGGCGGAGTGGGCAAGATGGGATGGATCGAACAGAACACCTGGCAAAATCTCGCTTCATTGACACCTGATGAGGAAGCGGTGCTGCTGGCAATGGGACAGGCAACGCCACCTGGCATTCGCCTGCTGGGCATCGATACCTACGGGCTGGACTATGAAGCGGGTGACCGACAACGGCGAAAGCCCTTTGCCAGTTCCTTGGCATATCCAGAGTTGACAAAGCATTTGCCGGATTTGTTGAAAGATATCGCCTCTTAGGGCGGTTCCTCGGAAAAGCCTGACCACGGTACTGAATCCATGTGCAATCGCTATGTCTCTCCTGATGAAGCCGCCATGGAGCGGGCCTGGCACATTGGTCGGCATAACCAGCACAAGTGGGCGAGCGAAGTGTATCCACGCTCCCAAGGACCTTTCCTGCGCGCCAAAGCGAATGCCCCCTGTGAATTGGTGGTTGGAGTCTGGGGGCTGATTCCGGCTCGGGCCCAAACCTCCAAGTTGGCCTATGCGACCAATAATGCGCGCTCTGAAGAGCTCAGCGCCAAGCCGACCTTCCGCGATGCCTGGAAAAAAGGCCAGCGCTGCATCATTCCGGCCATCTCCTTTGATGAGCCGAATTGGGAATCTGGCCGCAATATCTGGTGGCGTTTCTACCGTGCCGATGGGCTCCCCTGGGGACTGGCCGGCTTGTGGAATACCTGGGTGGATCGAACGACGGGGGAGATCGTCGAGAGCTACACCATGCTGACCGTTAACGCCGATGCCCACCCACTCATGTCACGGATGCACCAGCCTGATCCGCGACTGCCCGCCGCATCAGCAGGGCAAACGCAGTGTCGTGGCCATCGAGTCTGAGGATGTGGACCAGTGGTTGCTCGGTAGCACGGATGAATCGCCCCGGGTTTCGTAGGCTCCGCGGTTTAAGTACAGGCGTGATCTGGCTGGCGATATTCGTGGCAAGGTTTAAGAGTTTCACCGGTGAAACTTGGCACCGGCCTCTGCCGAAAACTATACCGCAAGTCCAAGGCGGCAACCTGCCCAGAATGTGTGAAAACGTGAACTCAAAGTGCCCCCCCGCTGTCCATGCCTTAAGCATGAGCAGGAGGTGGCGATGAAGCGATTCATACAAGGCGAGAGCAGAACCCAAAGCACGTTGCTCCCGGAATGCCTGGACGGCTACATCAGCGAAGAGAATCCAGTTCGCGTAGTCGATGCCTACCCTCGTACACAATAGATTCACACTCGCTGCAAAATCGATTTTCTCTACATCGAACACCTCGGGCGAAAACGTGGGAGAAATTGGCTGGAGTCGATTTTTGAATGCCTGGAGAGCAAACAATATCTCAGCAGACGAATCAGCCTAGACACGTGAAGGAATAGAAACGCGGGTTTAAAAAAACACTGGCCAACGAGCCAGATCCAACATTTTCGTCTCAGTTACGGAACGGAAAACAATCCGAAGGCCGGCGAAAGCCGCCCGTAGGATTCAGCTAGCATCCGTCCGCTTTGATCCAGGGTTTCAATTTCCTAAAGAGTTCTTAAGAACTCCTAAAGAAAAACTAAAGAAAACGATCAAAGACTACACCAAAAGGATCAAAGACTACACCATAACGGTCAAATGCTACACCAAAACGATCAAATACTACACCGCCAACAAAAAATAGAACCCGCAGGCGCCGTTTTCTCTGGTGATTTTCTGTTCAGTTGTCGGATTTGAATACCCGGTTTCCGTTAATAATAACGCCGCATTTGTTAAGTTTTTCGGTATCGTCTCGCAGTTCGCGTCGTCTGTTTTTCATATCCGGTGCTTTTACGGAAGCGCCAACCGCATCGATCAGCGTTTCGATTTTCCAACCGCCATTTGGCGTTCCGATGTGTGTTAAAACGTGTCGAGCAATGGCTTGCGATATACCAAAACGTAGCCGAGCAATTGGTTCTGGCGAATAAAAAAGCGGCTTGTCGGCGATAACAAAAGCCGTGTAAACGGGACTCAAGGTAATTCGCCAAAATTTTCGCTGAGTCCCATTACGTGATTTGACCTCCAGACTAGATTCTTCGACAAGATCCAGGATGCCACCGATAAATCGACTGCTGTGGTCGTCGGCACGAAGATCGATCGAGACGCGTCGCAAATCTTCCAAGAGTGTCCAAACCTGCTCGATATTCGTGATTGATTCGCCGCCAACCATCTTGCGAATGGGGTAAGGATCGACCAATAACACCAGGCGACCAGCATCGTCCATGCGATTATCTTTGGCGTGTCGGAATACAGCTTCCAGAGCGTCTGCGTGAGCCTGTCCAATCTTGCCTTTGATGGTGGCTGAGCCCCATTCTGTGCTAATTTCGCGCTGGCAATCCTTTGGCCGCCTAGTCGGCTGGAACACCTGAAGCCTCGCTTGATTAACTGTGGAAACAGGGATGTACTTGAGAGGCGAAACAGCATTCTCCCGTTGAATAATTGACGTAGTCAACATTACCAATTTCCTCCGTTTACCATTTTTGCGCTATTACGTTCTTTTGGTTCATCAGCCAAGGGCAACGAACCTGTAAATGTGCCGATCTCAGCTGGCAACAGCACCCCACCATCAGCTCGACGATACCAACGATCGCCCCCCGGGATTCCGTAGTTCATTTTCGAAATATTCCAGCGTACATAGCCCTTCCGATCGCTCTCAGAGATACCGTATTGTTTGGCTTCGTCAGATCCCATGCCGGCAACAAACGATAGCCACCGGGCGTTATCAACGAACACCGAAGATCCGCGAGCAGCTTGCTGCAGGTCGCTCATCCCCCCCATTGCGCTGGCCTTGCTGACGTGGTGTAAATATAAGATCGATGCGCCGGATTTTCTGGCGATCGCCTCCATCTTGGCCACAATCGCTTTGGCGTCGGCACCGCTGTTTTCGTCGAGGCAATGAAACCGACTCAACGTATCGATAACAACCAGCCGGGTGCCATCTGCAGCTGCTTCAATAGTGTCGGACCAGGCGGCTGATAGCAAGTCGGCACCAAGGCCTATACACGGGCTAATACGCAGGTTCTCGAAAATCTGGTCACGGACGGCCGGCGACAGATGCTTCCCCATGTTGTGCAGTCGGTAATGCAGGGCAGCATCAGGATCTTCGGCAGCTAGCAGAACAACACGCCCGTGCTTTTTGATATCGAGGCCAAGCATGTCTCCGCCAGCGGCTTCGCAGGCGATTGAGATGCAGGCCTCGAGACTCCATGTACTTTTCCCAACGCCACCGGGGCTCACCAGGCCACCGACAGTACCTGCTAGGAAGCCGGGCAGCACGAAATCAAGGGGTGGGGGTTCGGAGGTAAAGCAATTTCGAACATCGAGCCAAGGCAGCACTTTCTTTTCAATCTGCTCCTCGCTTGCGACGGGCGTTTCGGTAGTCATGCACGCTCCTGATTGTCATCACCGGTGCGCAAGCCACCGATGTTGACACCCTGCCTGGCCAGCAATTCATATAATCCCTGCTCAATCATTTCCTGCAGGCTCTGCCCGCGTTCGATAGCCAGTATTTTCAGCTTCCTCAATACCTCCGGCTTGAAGCGAACGGAGGTTGTTACGTATTCCCGATCTGCTCCACGAGGTCTATTGTCCTTAACCATTTTTCCGATTCCTTTTTTGAAATGCGCTGATGTGCTGATGTGCCGATGTGCTATATTGACCAAGCTTTCGGAAAATTTCAACCTAGATCGCGTAACGCAGGATTGCCTACAGCGCTGTCCGCTGCATTCGCTAGCAACCTCGATCACCTGGTCGAGCGGGCTGACCTATGGATTCATGGCCATACCCACGACAACTTTGATTACCAGTTGGGCCGCTGCCGGGTGGTGTGCAATCCCCGAGGGTATGTCTGGGAGCGCCACGGCGGCAACGGACATACCGTCGAGAACCCGGAATTCAATCCAGGGCTCGTCGTCGAGGTTTGAAGTTTACGGACGTAGTTTTTTTGCTGCTTCGCGGCCCTGGTCATTCAATTCCGTGTTATCGCCACGCCAAGCGGCAACGATATGTCGGATGCGCTCATGCTCGGCGTCGGTCAGGAGAAGTTGCCGAGGACGAATACCCATTTCCTTTAGCCGCTCCCGGTAAGCCTCAACGCGGCGGCGCTGGCCAGCTTTTTCGGCGTCGGTGATATAGCGCCCGGTCATACAGTCTCGGTACTAGTGATCGCGGCAAGCAGCATGCCGACGGCAGCTTCTGCGTCGTACTGTTTAGCGTGCCAGCAGGGGCCGATCGCGATATCGCTCATGCCAGCAACTTCGTAGAAATACTCAGTTGAATCGCTAGCGGTGTAGGAATCGACGTAATAGCATCCGCCGATCTCGATCAGGTTCCAGTGCTGCGAGCGGGACCACAGCAGCTTCTTCTCGCCGTCAGGCAGTCGTGTGATGCCGCGGAGATCAAGCGCTCGGCAAAGGGCGTTGATGTGCTCGCGCCGACCTTTCTGCACGTAGTACGCGCGGGCGCCAGCCAGGTCGCCTGCCTCTCGACGGTATTCGGACACAACGGCCACGCCCTCATCGAAGCGGTAGCCGAAAGACAGCCCATCTTCGATCTGGCGGTGCGAGATGATACGCTGGAACCGGTAGCGGTAACCGTGCTGATAGAACGGCGCTTCCGTGTTGCCATCGATTTCACGCGTGATCTCCAGGATTTCCGGCGCATCAGCGCGGACGTCACGCAGCGCGTCTTTTAGCGCCTGCTTGAGACGCTTGTCGTCCATGTCGTTTTGGTCGGAATGGACAAAAAGGATGTCGTCCCATGCCTGGGCAGGCTGCCAGTTCTTGCCCTGCGACCGGAATACGGCTTCGCGATAGAAGCCGGCTACGCCGAAAAAGATGTGCGCATGTCCAGCGTCGTCAAGGATCGGTTTCGAGAAGGTGAATTTGATCACGGTGGATCTCTAATAACGTGTTATAAACATAATATACCATAACATGTTATGGTGTCAGGCTCTGTTTGTTCTATTTTTACCAATTTGCGCGAAAAGCCTCGGCTTCAGGCCGGGGATGCCCCCCAAGCCTCAGGAAGCGCCTAAATGACCAAACTTGGCTATCGACCCGCTGGTCGGATGCGGTAGTCGAGTTGGCTGCTACGGGGCTTTCGGTTGAGCAAGCGCCAGAAGAAAACCCCTGGAAACTTGCCGATTTTTGGATGATTCACAGGTTGAGTGAAATCATGAAGTGATACTGAATTCATGATGACTTCAAGGCAAAGTTCACCTCTAAATCCTGGGAACTCCACCGCGCGGTCTTCTACAAACCTACAACCATGGAGTACACATAATCGATTTGTTGAACAAAGCCAATAGGTTAATAAAAAACTAAACCGAAAATTCAGTTAGTCTTGAAATATTTTTTATATTTATATACTTGCCATCGATATCAATTAACCCATCCGATGATAGTTCCCAGAGAATTCTGGAAAAATGTTCTTGAGTTAAATTGAGCTTTGAGGCAATTATCTTTTTATCAAACGGCAACTTAATAAGAAAATCACTAGAAGTTTCATATACTTTAGGTAATTCTCGCAAGAGATAATTTACCGTCCGCTGCACCCCTGTCCGGAGCGTATATTCCTGAATGTCTGACATGAGTTCATAAACCCGGTTCGCCATCCCCCCAACATCCTTAATGCCAGTAGCCTATTGCTCTCTAACTCTTCAAATATAACAGACTTCGACAAATGCAATAAAATACAATTTTTCATTGCCTCAGCAAAAATAATGTAAGGCTTCTCTAAGAACATAATTGCCTCACCGAAGCTTTCCCCCTCCGAAACGACATCCACAACTTTCTCCGCTCCTTGGGATGATATAAAAAACAGCTTTATTTGACCAAATAGCAATATATAAAAGCCAGTAGGGATATCCCCTGCTTTAAAAATAATCTCCTTCCTTTTTAATTCTATTATTCTAGCCCCACGGGAAATACGAAATATTTCAAATGGTTCAAATCCTGCAAACAATGGATTAGATGAAACATATGCCTCAATACCTATCTGAAAGTTACTTTTCATCCAACTCAACACCATTAATATAATTATTATTTATTACCATGTCGAAAAACAAACCCATCATCAAGACCCTTAAGCATATTGGGCCTAACATGCTAATTCGACTTATCGATTGATAATCCAACACCGCTCAACCAAGTGTCCGGATCGTGCATACATCGCCGGGTCAAGTACCTCGCAAATTCCGTACTTGGGATCATTTGCATCCCTGAAGACTGGTTCGTCGTATGGCCTGCCCAGCGCATCAGTTAGTGAAGCGACCTTCGGCCGGTCAAGAATACCGGGGGTATTTCTAACAGCTACGGCCATTTCCCTATTGACCAGTCGCAAAACGCTACCTGGTGGCTGAAAGCCGAAGTCCCAAATAAGTAACTCAAGTAGAGAACCATCATATCGATTAAGATGATTTGCATAGAGATCTTCAAGCGCATGAGTCGCCAAAACACGATCCCGGTAAGGACGAGGACGCAACATTGCGCTGTAAGAGTCGGCAAGAGTAATTATCCTTGCTTCAACCAATAGGTCATCACCTGCCTTTCCGGTGTATCCGCTGCCATCCAGAAACTCATGATGATCGCGAACAGTTGCCAACCAAAGCGGGTCTTCGATACCGTACCGATTTAATATCTGAATACCGATCTCGACATGCTGTTTAACAATTTCCCTCTGATCGAAGTCAAGTCTTTCAGCACCACTAACAACATTTTCAAGCCTAAGAAGACCCAGATCATGAGTTAGCGCAGCGCAAACCAGCGTCAGACGCTCTTTTATGCCGAACCCGCTAGCTAAAGCCAATCTGTACGCAACCACACCGGCCATCATTGAGTGCAAAACAATATAGCTGTGATGAAGATTGAGATGAATACTGGCAAATGCGGCATCTGGATCCCTATCAACAAGATCGATAAGATCCTCCGCCAAAAAACCAACCCGACGACTAAAGATGCCATTAACACTTTCACATCGAACATCGTCAAATATTGTTCTAAGCCTTGTAGCTAGTCGAGTCATCCCCTCAAAAACAGATACCCGACTTGAATCATTCTCCCTTGCCCGTCCGTTGTGAACCAACTCCTCAACCATGACGCCATCCATGATCAAGCTACCCCGGAGAAGCAAAAGCCTTCCTTTACGATCAAAAACATCGAAAGGCAAACGCTGCCCTTCTTTAAATTTCATTCTCATTAATCGTCCAGTTAGCAGCCCGTCTAAATGCGCAACAGTCATCTTCACACCAAGATATACTTAAGAAATCCCACTAGTTCGTTTGGACTAACTGGTTTTTTGAAATAGCCATCAACACCAAAATCGTAAGCCATAGATCTATCCAAATCTTTATCGGATCCAGTAACAATAACAATTTTTGTTTGATGAAAGCTCGGGTTGTCCTTGATATGCCGACATAAATCTAGCCCGTTTATTCTCCCTGGCATTCGTATATCTAGCAAAACACAGGAAGGCCTGTCGACGATTATTTTTTCAAGAGCCATGATGGCATTTGATGCTTCATCTACCTCGAAGTCATAACGCAATATAATGTCGTAAAGTCGCCGTAGTTCACTTTGATCATCAACCACCAGCACTTTCCTGCGTAGGGCGGGATTCAGATTTTCATATTTTGTCAAAAAAATTGGTGGATTACTTGGCAATTCCCCCTCCCTCCTTTGACGAACCACACGAAACACTTTTCGAATCAAAATATTGCCTAACGATCAGGCGTAACTTTTCAACAGAAAATGGTTTGATAATATATTCATCAGCCCCCGCCAAAAAACACTCAGCTTTATCTGACTCCTGCCCCATTGTGGTCATAATCACAATCGGAATATTCGACCATTCAGCACGTTCTTTTATACTCCGACAAACATCCATCCCATTCATTTTCCCTGGCATCAAAATATCAAGTAATATGAGATCTGGTCGCTTTATATCTAGCATAGCCAGACAATCCTCACCGCAAGACGCCTCAATTACATCGTAAGGTAAATTTCGCAAGGCGGTTGAGATCAACATTCTCACCTCCCTTCGATCATCAACAACAAGAATTCTTTTATTTTCATTCATAATTTATTAATTTGGACTCAACATGGAAATGCTGTCCCACCCTCATCATTTTTCCTTGGCAGCCAAACTGAAACGTTGGATCCACAGCCAAGGGAACTAGAAATGCTGACCGTCCCACCATGAAGTTCTACTATTTCCTTTACGATGCTCATGCCCAGTCCAGTACCCGGAATATTTCCGCTGGCATCTGCTCTGAAAAAACGCTCGAATACCCTCGCCATCGTTTCCTCGCTCATACCTATTCCGCTATCGCGAATATCGATTGAATACCCATCATGACCACCAATGAAGCTTTGACTGAGAGTAACCACAATCTCCCCACCGAATGGTGAGTATTTGAACGCATTCGATAAGATATTTATTACGACCTGGTAAATTTTCCGGCGATCCCCAATAATCTCCGCTGGCTCATCAAGAAGTTTAAAAATGGGCAAACGTTCATCCGCTTGAAACCTGAATCCTTGTATTATTTCAGAAATCAAAATATTCAAATCAATCAGTTCAATCTCAAAATCAAGACCACGCCTCGATTCAATTCTTGCCAAATCAAGCAATTCATTAATAATTGATGACATTTGCACTGATTGACGATGAATTGTTTCTATTAGTTCATGCGTTGTTTCCGCATCAAATTCAGTACTGTTTAGCAATAACTCCGAGAATCCAAAAATACTGACCATGGGTGTCCGAAGCTCATGGGCAGCCATTGAAAGAAACTCACTTTTTAATCGGTCAACCTCGGTTTCCCTAGTTGCATCACGAAAATAGTAAATCTTTGAAACCACAGACTCTGAACTGTACCTGCGTCCGACTTCGATGACCCTATACTGTGGATTCGATACCTCGATTAGTAATTTTTTGGACTCATCGAAACTGTTCTTATAGGCCTCCGTAGAGCGCAACAGAGCCAAAGTACGCTGACTCTCCTTACTGTCGGTTATACACTGCTGCTCCAAAACATCAATCAACTCACACTCGGATTTACCAATAACATCATCAATTGACAAGCCAGTTAACCCATTTAAAGCCTCACTGATGTATTCAATTGTTTCATCTTCCCCGAAAGCAACGAATCCATCTGGACTCAATACAAAAATTGAATTGAGTTGCGTACTTAGAAGGCGTAGTTTCTGTTCTGCCATAACACGCTCATGAATATCGGAATTTGAGCCTACAAAACGATTTGGCTTTCCACTCTTATTCCGAACAGCATTTCCACGCGCCAAAACCCAACGATATCCACCATCCTTGCAACGAATACGATATTCAACTTGATAAATCTCTGTCACTTCTTCAAGATGATTTCGAATAGCCTCTCTTACCCTATCAAGATCCTGGATATGTATTCGAGATTCCCATTCAAAGTATTCGTTCTGAATTTCTTCCGGCTGGTAGCCAATCATCAATTTCCAACGATCAGAAAAATAAACGGAATTGGTCTCAATATTCCAGTCCCAGATTCCATCGTTAGCGCCGGAAATAGCAAGTTCCCAGCGCTCTTCATTTTCCGCTAGTTGTCGTTCCAACAGCTTTCTTGCGGTGATATCCCGGGCATATCCGACGGTACCCAGCACTTTTCCATCAGCTGAAATCACCGGTTTCTTGAACGTTTCTATCCAACCCAACTCCTGACCGAGCTGACAGGGCTCCTCGACATTCTTTTCTACCTTGCTAGCGATCACCCGTCGATCATCTGCGCGGTACTGTTCCGCTAATTCGGCGGGCCAAATGTCAAGGTCAGTCAATCCGCTGATTTCAGTTGGAGAATCTAAACCGCAGGCTTTAGCGAATACAGTGTTAACGGCAAGAAACTTGCTCTCTTCGTCTTTGAGCCAAATAAGGAAGGGAAAATTGTCGAGTATGGCTCTCAGATATAGCTCTCGGGTACGTAAATTGGCTTCCGATTCTGCTCGCCGGGTAACGTCCGTCAGTATTCCATCCAGCCTGATGACGTTTCCTGCTGCATCAAAAATGCGGTTGGCCCGCACTCCCAGATAGCGTAACCCCAAGGAAGGATGGCAATAGCGAAACTCGATATCAACCTGCTGTCCAGAATCGACCAAGGAGGCTAATGCAGTTTTGAGCCGCCCCAGATCGTCTTGATGAACCGCAGAAAAAAAAGGGGCCAGCGTTTCAGTCAAGCTTTCAGGCTGAATACCAGTCACGCCCATCGCTGACTGGCTGATATACACGACCTTTTCACCGTTGGGGCTAAGAGACCAAACCGTATCAACCATCGCTGCCAGGATGCTGGAAAGCCTTCGCTCAGACTCCTGGAGTGCATGGGTTCGCTCCTGAACCTTCTTCTCAAGCAATAAATATGACTCTGAGAGGCGATGCAGCATTTCGTCAAAACTTCGGGCCAAAACTCCAAACTCATCCTGTCGCCGAATACCGAATATCGGCTCTGAGTGTCCAGGATCTACTACGCTAGATACGGCCGAGGTCAGATCAGTCAGCGGGCGGCTCAAAAACCTTGCCGCCATCCGGGAAACCACGACAATTCCCATCAACAGGACAGTACCAACAACGAGAAATATAAGGACCAGCCTATCGAGATCACGCAGAGCAACACCTCTGTCCTGACCGATCACAACACTAATATCCAGTTTCTGCAGCGGATCAGGGAGTTCCAATGCCTCGGACGTTTGAAGCACGCCCATCCCCCCCATTACACCTGCTAGCAACTGATGATCTCCACTAAGCAAACCTAGCAGATGTGAGGAAGCCTTTGTGCCGTCAACAAGGCTTGCCAGCGGAATTCGTAGAAACAAGACACCTTCCGTTTGTCCTGTCAGCCGATAAACCACTGGAAACGTTACCAGGACAACAGGGAGCTCCCTGTTGTCCTGGTAAACTATTTGGGCCACAGATTGCCCTTGATTGATTGTCTGGTAGGTCAGCGAAACATATTGCGATTGCTCCCCTTTCTCATCAGCAACACCACTGGAGACGACGATATTCCCTTGAAAATCTGTCAAAAATATTCCGGCTCTAGCAAACGGTAATTTTTGTCCAGCAAATAGCGGACTCAGATAATTTGCCCGCCCATAGCTATCCCCCAGCGCATTCGCAGTAACGGTATTGTTTGCTAGCGACTTGGCCAATCCCACCGCTGACTCGACCCGAAGTTCGATATCGCGTGCCTCTTGATGGACAAGCAATTTCTGAATCGACTTGATATTGGCAAGGATAAGTTGCCGGCTCCATGAATACGCGATACCCGCCATGAGAATGGTTACTAGCAAGCCGCCAAGCCCCATCACAAGTGCAATTTTTCGACTGAGTGAGATGTTTTCGTAAGACCATAACCGTGAAAGGGCAATCTTATTCATCTCAACGGAAGCCCTCACGAACCAGACTTCCATCAGTCGCAAATCTGGCAACGAACACCTGCTCGCGATTCAAGCCCTCGTGATTGTCTTCAGAAAAGGGACGTTGATATTTCCGGACAAGCCCCTCATAGGTTCCCAGACGTTCCAGAGCATGACGAATTCGATTCCGATCAGTGCTTCCTGCCTGCCTGACTGCCTGAATCAAAAGGTAGGTTAGATCATAGGCATGGGCAAAGCCGACCAGCGCCGGCAATCGACGCACATCTTCATTCAGGATTCGATTTGCCGATCCCACCACCCTTGAGCGACGTTCATCCTTGTCTCCAACAAAAGAAAACGTCTGCACTGTCACCAGATCGAGTTGATGGGCGAGCCCATCGGTCATCTGATTAAAATCTGCTGCAGTAATTCCCCAATGGGCAATTATTGGCGGTCGGTCCGCCGGATGCATTCCCGCAACCACAGAGAGGATATGCTGCCCCTCCGATTCATTGGCAACCATCAACAATCCATCGCTACGATACTCGCGAATGCTCTGTGAGAGCGCAGCAAAATCGGTATCTCCCCAGTTATGCCAGACAATATCGAACGTAATTCCAGGTAATTTCTTAACTTGAGCGTCAATTGCCGCCAGATTACTGCGCCCCCAAGCTGTATTTGGCAGCGAAATAGTCAACCGTCGCATTCGCCGCTGGCGAACATGGCCAAGCATCGCTTCAACAGCCCAGCTATCTTTCATGGAAAGGCGAAAGACAAAATTCGGCTTATGCCCATTGTTGGCGATGGGATCCGCTGCCGCCCAAGGAACGAGGTAGATCATTCCCAGCCCATTGACTACAGGTACCGAATCGAGGGCGACTGGTGAGTATCGACCACACAAGACGGCCAAAACATCAGGATCAGCCGCCAACTCTCTGATGTTACTGATCGATCTGGCAGGAAGACCTCGATCATCGCGGCGCAACACCTGAAGCGGTCGCCCCAGCACCCCGCCTTTTTGATTGATTTCAGCCACCGCTACTGAAACCCCTTTTTCGATACTTTGTGCAGCCTGACTCTTCGGCTGCCCAAATTCCGCATTTACAGCAATGAAAAGTGGTTTTGGCTGGGTCGCGAATGCATTCGCATAGGCATGCTGAGCAAGACAAGCTGCACCAAGCCAACCAAGCACTCGTCTTCGTTCAGGAATCATCTCTGTGCCTCGCCGTCCTCTTCGTGAAACCAGGTATTCAGCACTTCCGGTGTCATTGGCCGACCGAACAAATATCCCTGAATCAAGTCACATCCTTGACGAAGCAAGTATTCCAATTGCCCATTTGTTTCGACGCCCTCAGCGACTACTTCAAGGTTCATCGCCTTGGCTAGCGTAACAATGCATGCACTGATCGCATTGGCATTGGTGTCGGCTTCAATGTCCAGCACAAATGACCGATCAACCTTGATTCGATCAATTGGCAAAGCGCGCAATCTGGCCAGATTTGAATAGCCGGTGCCAAAATCATCGATGGCTATTGAGATTCCATACGAACGTATCTCGGCGAGTTTGTTGAGTGTTGCTTCTGGATAGAGCATGAGTTCACTTTCAGTAATCTCTAGCTCAAGTGCAGAGCCTGGCAGGCCAGAAGCACGCAGTTCATCAATCACGATGTTTGGAAAATTTTGGTCTCGCAACTGCCGAGGAGAAACATTTACTGCAACCCGACGAATCGGAATGCCGGCATCACGCCATTCAGCCATCTGCCGGCATGCGGTACGAATCAACCAGCGTCCGATTTCGGTGATTACGCCGGTCCATTCCGCAATCGGAATAAAAACATTTGGCGAAACATCTCCAAATTCTGGATGGCGCCAGCGCATCAAGGCTTCGACGCCGACGATCTCTGTACAATCCGCCGCCATCTGAGGCTGATAGACCAAATAGAGTTCATCACGCTTCAGGGCGGCACGAAATGCTGTTTCGAGCGTTAGACGATCTGACTCCCCCTCGTTACCTTGTTCAAAAAAACGGTATGTATTTCCGCCTTCAGCCTTCGCGCTATACATCGCCAAATCAGCCCTCCGCAACAGGCTTGATTCGTCATCACCATTCTCCGGAAACATGGCTATCCCTATTGATGGCGACGATAGCAATTGATGAGATCCGACATGAATTGCCGGCTGACAGGCCTCCAATATCTTGCCAGCCACCATTGCGGCATCCTGCGGATCCGACAAATTGGGGAGAATCACGGAAAATTCATCCCCGCCGAGGCGGGCGACTGTATCTACCTCCCGAATCACGCTCTTGATTCGTTGGGCGACTGAAATTAGAAGCTCATCTCCTACATCATGCCCAAGGCTATCGTTAATCTGTTTGAAACGGTCAAGGTCGATGAAGAAGAGCCCCATCCGCTTTCCGCTTCGCCGCACATTGCTGAGCGCCATGCGCAAACGATCATTAAACAGATGTCGATTGGGCAAACCTGTCAGTACGTCGTAATAAGCCATTCGGGAAAGACATTGCTCCGACTCTTGCAATCCTGAAAGATCGTGAAATGTCCCGAAATAGCCAACCACATTGCCGTCACTGCCACGTACCGCATTTATAGAGAGCCATTCCGGAAAAGTCTCTCCATCTTTCCGGCGGCCCACAACCTCGCCTTGCCACCCCCCGGTTACTGGAAGCTGGCCCCAAACCCCTTCAAGTACGCCATCTCCCAGAACGGTAGAATTCATGTTGAGCATATGCAATCCGAGAACATCGGATGCTTCATAACCAGTAATCCTGCAGAAGGTCGCATTTACAGTGACAACCTTGCCAGCCAAATTTGTGACGAACAATCCTTCGCTGAGCGGTTCAGCGTACTCATTTTCCAGGCTTGAGGCCTGGATGCTGTCATCAACCAACGGTCGAACTATCCAATGAATTACCTTCTGAGGACGATCCGATGCAGAGGAGACAAGCCGCACTCTGGCAGCGATATGGCGACCATCTGCATGTACCAAGCGCACGGTGCTCACCGGAGCATTTCCACCATTCATGATGGCAAGAATTTCTGGGCGTGACGCCTCCGCGATCAGACAAAAAAGATCGATACCTATAAGGTTTTCCCGCCCGAATATCAGATTTGCCGAATGGGTACAGCCGACCACTTTTCCCGACAAATCGGTCGAAAGGTAGCCCTCCGCAGTCGTCCTCATCAGCGTCGCCAACAAATGGCGATATTCGCTAATTGATCGATATGTGCGATCCAGTGAGACATACTTTCTCTGCAGATCATCGTTCTCAGCTAGCAATGCCTGAACATCTTCTGCGTAGCGAAACAACTGCGCACAAATATTTTTACCGGCCGATGCAGCACACTGGCTAAAGTCATCAGTCCACATTTCAGCCTCCAATATGCTCTTGCAATATCCGAGTCAGTTGCAAAGGGCTAAACGGCTTGATGAGATAGGCATCAGCCCCTTTGATGATCGCGCTATCAATATCCGATGCCTGTCCTTTGGCGGTGAGCATTACGACGCAGATCGTCCGGGTTGACTCATCGCTCTTGATTTTTGTCAGCACGTCAAACCCATCCAAGCCCCCCGGCATCATGAGATCGAGAATTACCGCGTCAGGTCTACTGGCTTCCACCATCGATATCGCTGAAGCACCATCACCTGCCTCAAGAAGGACGTACTTTCTTCCTAGCGTCAGAGAGATCAAACGTCTGATATCCGCCTGATCATCAACAATCAGAATCTTTTTCATACCCCCCCTTCCATTTGCTGAAATTGTTCCATCTATAGCTTCTCTTTTTGCGATAAGAGCAACTCAGCTATGGATTCCAGGTCGTTAAACGGAATTGGTTTTGTGAACACCCGAACGGAGGAAGGAAGTGATGACGAAGCGAGATCCTCAATTGACAAACCGGTCACCGCTACAATCTGCATAGCGGAGCAATCGGCGAGTTGCGCCAATGAATTAATCATCTGAAAGCCGTCAATATGCGGCATCTGTAGATCAGTTATCAGCAGATCCGGCCTTTGCAAGCCAACCTTGACCAAACCTTCGAATCCATTATTCGCGGTCTCTACAACTGATGGGATTTTCCAAGTACTAAGACGTGCCCTGTAGAGTTTGAGCAATAGAGGATCATCTTCAACAACCAATATCTGCAGTGCCCGCTGAGCACGATCGAGAGCCTGATGTGGCGCCTCACGCATCCCGTGAGCTATCGGATCGGCAATAAGCCTCTGAACCGACTCGCGAGATATCCGCCGATGCCCCCCCTCTGTTTTCCAAGACTCAAGCAGTCCAGACTCAGCCCAATTCTGTGCAGTGCTCAGAGAAACTCCCAATAGAGCAGCTGCCTCACGAGTAGTGCAGAAGACCTTAGTTACTGCCATAGCACCTCACACTTGGGTTCATAAAACTTGCCGTAACACTCGGCAAAGCTTAATATATTTTACCAATTTTGAGTATTTTTTATCACATTGCAACCCGCGGACTGCCCAGTACCGGGGATCAACCAAGCGATATCATCGGAATGAACATCCCAAAATGCCCAACAACTCGATTGGAATAGCACCCAATGCCAATCATTCAGCGTCCGCGAGCGTCGATTGCTTGAATGCATTTCAAAACAACATTTCAGATGTACTCATTTCAGTCGATGCTGCAGGAGTGGTACTTGAATGGAGTCTTACTGCGCAGGAGTTGTTTGGTTGGAAGACCGATGAAATCGTTGGACATACCCATACCGAGCTACAACTCCCCGAAGACTATGGAAGAGCCTCATTCGTTGGCCTCCCCATATTCATACGCATTTGCCACAACAAAGGAGTCCCCGGAACAGCCAATTTCCTCGCCATTAACTCGAATGGAGAGGAATTCCCGGTTGAGATAAGTGCAAGCCGGAGGGGTTCTACAGGATGCCCCGAGTGCTATCAAATTCAAATCAGAGATATTCGGCCCCGAATGGTGGTTGAAGCACGCATGATGCAAGCAGCAAAGATGGAAGCCATTGGCGAACTGGTAAGTGGGCTGGCTCATGACTTCAACAATATCCTTGGGATCATTCACGGCAGCCTGGAAACGCTAGAGTTGAGAATAACGGATTCGACTCAACGAGAACTCGTTCAACTCGCGACCCTTGCTGCCGAGAGAGGCAAGGATATAACCCGGACACTTCAGGCCGTCGCTCGCAGGCGACCTCAAAAAGCGGAGCTGGTATCGTTAAATCAGGCGCTGATGGCACTGCAATCACTTCTCAAACAATCGGCTAGGCGATCAATCGATGTCGCAGTTGTGGCCGAGGCAGCCGAGAGCAATGTCATGATCGATCCAGGTGGATTCAATAACGCCATCCTGAACTTCGTCATCAACGCCCGAGATGCCATACCCAACGGCGGCTTGATTCTGGTGTACACCCAAAATATCTCCATTAAGGCAAACGATCCTGTCGAGTCAGTTGATCTGACCCCTGGAAATTACATTGTTGTTGGCGTGGATGACAACGGAACGGGCATGCCAGCCGAAATTGCAGCGCGGGCAATGGAACCGTTTTTCACAACGAAATCCAAGAACGAAGGCACTGGCCTGGGGCTATCCATGGCCTACGCTTTTGCCCGCCAGTCAAATGGCGCATTACGCATACAAAGCACCCCAGGCAAAGGCACATCCATCCATTTGTTTCTCCCGCTACAACCGGAGCAGCCGATGGCTGAAGCGGAACAGCCATGAAAAAAGAGTTTCAGCTAGATCCCGGGGCCGTCATCCTGGTTGTCGATGACGAAGAATTATGCCGAAGAAACATTTGTCATATGCTTTCGGACGACAACGTTGTTGTCCTTGAGGCAGGATGTATTGAAGATGGCTGGAAAATTGCAACTGAAAACTCCGCAGTGAGAATTGACGCCATTCTCCTGGATCGCAAATTGCCCGATGGCGATGGCTTTGAACTCCTGCAACGGCTGAGGAGTATTTCAGAACTAAAGCTGGTTCCTGCAATTATCCAAAGCGGAATGACCGATCAAGCTGACATTTCGCGCGGCATGCTCGCCGGCGCATATCACTATTTAGAAAAACCGTACCGACGCCAGACCCTGCGTATGCTGATCCATATCGCTACTCGCGAAGGCCGCGAAAGACGTTATCTGGTCTCAAAAATTGCCAAGACAGACGATTTCTTAACGCTCATGAAGGCTAGCGAATTTGAAATTCGCACTTTCTCCGATGTTGATCGCATCACACCCTATCTGGCGCAAATGTTCCCCACTCCGGAATGTGCTGCCATCGGCATTTCGGAATTACTTGTAAATGCAATTGAGCACGGCAATCTGGAGATTGGCTACCAAAAAAAAACCGAGCTACTCGATACCAACACTTGGTCATCTGAAGTTGCGCTCCGCCAGGCGGACCCGAGGTACAACCAACGCAAGGTAACTATTCATCTGCGGCAACTCCCCGACCGCACCGAATTGACCATTTCAGATGAAGGCAGTGGATTCGATTGGAAAAAGTATGAGGAAATATCCAATGATCGAATATTTGATTTGCATGGACGCGGAATTCCCTTGGCGCGAAACCTGTGCTTTGATCAATGCCAGTACCACGACAAGGGAAACTCAGTGACATGCGTTGGCATCCATTCCCGACGCTCTATTTGACTTGGCGAAAAATAGATATCCCGCGAATACGGGAGCCCGAGCGTCGGGGAATTTCCCACATCTCGGGAAAGCCCTATTTCTTGTCCGATTGATTGCCAGTTCAATAACGCGTGGAGGTGCGCTCAACCTGAAAGCACCTCGCTGCAATCCGAACGCCTAAACCGGCTTCGTCGCTGAAGCAGGTAATTTAAAGCTGAACACGCTCCCTTTGCCTGGGTGACTTGACACCGACAACAAGCCCTTCATGGCGTTAGCAAGATGGTAGGCAACCGCCAAGCCCAATCCCATGCCAGGATGTTTACGAGCCAGAGACTCGTCAACTTGTTTAAAGGGTTGAAATATCACCGCCTGCTGTTCCTGAGAGATACCTATTCCACTGTCCCGCACCCAAATTCGGGGGCCAGGACCTACACCGATAGCGACCTCTCCAGAATGTGTAAATTTCACAGCATTGCTGAGCAAAATTTCCATCAATCGACGGAAGCGATGGGGATCCACGCTAAGAGAGAGGGGGGCTCCAGGAAGTATCTGTACAACAAATCTGAGACCTTTTGCTTCAGCACGAGCCTGCCAAGAAGCAGTTAACTCCCGAAGAAGCTGCGGAAGTTGAATATTCCGGAAGGTCAGAGCCGACTGGCCTTCCACCAAACTCGTGTATTCCATGATCAACAGTACTTGCTCTACAAGTGCCCGGGCCGAATCTTTCGCATGTTTGAGGGATAACTTTCCCGAAGGATCAAGCAATCCTTTGTTGTCCACCAGATCGAGCATGCCGACAACGGCACTGAGTGGCGTTAGCAATTCATGTCGAACAACGCGTACAAAAATCTGGTCCCGGGACTCATGACCCTGCGAATATTTTGGTAACTCTCCATCTGGATCGCTACCCCCGAGACCGACACCTCGCGGTGGCGCATGCCCCCCTAAGAGATGCCCTTTTCCCGGTGCCGAATCAAATGCGCTGCTTACAGGCGAAAAATCACGCTGCCTCCCTACGAGCGGGCTGTTTCGCACGACAAACCGCTTTCTCCGCAGCAGTTGCCGAAGCATGACAGCGAAGCAGGTAGGACTGCCTTCCGTCACAATGGCCCCGACACGTCGCTCACCAGGAAGAAATTCACGAGCGTAATTTCCGGATCGAAAGTTGTTTTGGGGCGACACACCTCTTCCCTGTCCAACGGCTTGGCGCGAAACAAAATTAGGGTTTTTACGTGAGCCGCGGAGTGATCGTGCCAATAACCGTCGCCATCGGTACAGTAGGCGTCCCGCCACTAGCGAAGATCGCCGGGCGTTTCGTTTCACTGCGGGCTTGTTCTTTGTCGCTTCCATTCGCCTTTTCGAAGGCGAGCGTGGTTATCGCCTTTTCGTATGCATCTGGGGCGTGGAGCAAGCACTGTGGTTGCAATCCACGCCAGCCAAGACACGAATGGAGATTATATTTTTCTGCAACTAAATTGCAATACATTTCACTTTAAACTGGTGCCGCACAAACGAGAAATACCTTAGTTTGCTGCCAATCAAAATTACCAGACATCTTTTGATGGTGTGAGCAACATCATAGACACAGAGAAACGATCCGAAGCAAGTCTTCAGAAGAGGAAGAGAAGGTTTGCTACAACAAGTTCATCTCCCCGTCAGCGACGGAGCAGCCAATACACCTTCGACAGTTCGACTCTAAATGGCTGAACCTGTGCCATCACCAGGTACAGCGTCAGCAATAACCCCACATTTTTCAGCGATCCTCGCAGCCAGTGCCTCTAGCGCAAAGAAATCGATCGGCTTGGAAAAGTAATGAATGCGTGAAGGCAAACCGCCGCGTTGGTCAATTTCCGAAATGGAGAGACCGGTGACGGCTGCGATTTCCATATCTGCCAAGGACTCCAAACGACATATTGCTCTTAGCATGTCGAAACCATCCAAGCCTGGCAAGCGCAGATCCGATATTAGTAAGTGAGGGCGATCCGACCCAACTTCGACCAACGCCTCGTAGCAATTGTTCAAACATGTCAAGTGAGTTGGAAAAGGCCAAGTCGCGATTCTGGCACGATACAGGCGAATCATCGCCACATCGTCCTCAACGACTAATAAACGCAGTGCAAATGGCTCAACAGGTTTCTGAGCCGTCAGATCCCCATCCCTCGCCCCTTGGCGTTGCGCCATCAAACGCCTCACTGAATCGGCTGAAATACGCCGATGCCCGCCCTCCGTCTTCCAAGCCTCAAGCAAGTTTTGCTCACACCAAACCTGAGCAGTTCTCAGAGAGACACCAAGCAAACGTGCCGCTTCCCGGGTTGTGTAAAACCCTAAATTTTCGGGGGTATTTTTTCCAACAGAATCAGAAGGCTGGTTCATTCCAAACATTCAATGGCTAGCTCGGTTAGATATTTTGACCGATTCACCGAAATTATGAAACACGCAAGAGATTGAAGTGGTTGTGTTTTTCTGCGAAATGCCATGAATTTCATATGACATGAGAACTGACCCACCTTCCACGCAAGCCTTCAGCATATTGAATCGCCCCGGGAATCGCGGAGGCCATTTGGTTTGAGTCAGGCGGTGACGGCCTGCT
>Ga0066472_100123_pt1 | contig 25742 bp, 29 predicted proteins | sample LakWasM106_HOW12_2_FD_59582 | JGI IMG/M metagenome (GOLD analysis project Ga0066472, IMG submission 59582) | Freshwater sediment methanotrophic microbial communities from Lake Washington under simulated oxygen tension - Sediment Metagenome 106_HOW12 | ecosystem: Environmental > Aquatic >...
CAACATGCGACCCCCATCCCAACCTTCCCCCTGATTGGGGAAGGAGTGAAGCCCCGCCGCCTTGGGCGGCTCAAGGTTTTAAGGCTCCTTTGAGGGGCTAACCTAATAAGCCTCCAGCTTTGCTGGAGGTCATTTAACCTACGGGTTTACCGGTTTGATGCCGGTGGCAGCATGGTTGCGGCCTTGCATGGCAGGTACCAGGCCATCATGCTTGCTATCCAGCGTTTTGTTGATTTCAATGCCCTTGCGGTAGTAGTCGCTATCCACCACAGGGTCTGGTACTTTGATGGCAAGATAAAGCGTAGTGAACGATGCAAGTACGACCACCAGGGGGCCGCCTACAACGAGCCACATGTGACCGAAGTGCCACCAGGCCTTTCCGGCCTGTGGGTCTGTCATTTCGCCTGATTCCGTCATTTCATTTGGGTCTGCTATTTCACTTTGTATTTTTAAATTCACGGGTGCTGTTAAATTCACGGTGTGATTCCTTGATCTGTTTAACTGTTGATCTGATATGCAGGGCTGTCATCCGCATGGTTTAAAAAATTGTGCCAAGTATCAGTATTTCATGCGGGCTTGAGTTTGGCGTGGTACTTGGTTTATCGTGGTGCTTAGTCTAGCGCGGTACTTAGTTTATCGAGGTACCAGGAATACCGATTTCTCGGACACGAGTTCATTGCTTTCCGCTGCGCGCACTTCAAATTTCACCGGGTGCGATCCGGATTTGATGGAGCCATCCGGTATCTGTAAACGCACTGGAATCCAGCGTGATTCGGCAGGGTTAACCGTGACGGATTTATCCTGGTCGGCAACATCCGATTCCACCTTGAGGTTGGTAATGCCGCTGGCACCAAGCTGGTAACGCTGGGTGGTTTCCGTAGCGTTCATGATTTGCAGGCGATACACATTTTCCAGCATGCCGCCTTCGGCAATGCGCGCCATTACCCCGCGGTCGCGCACTACATCGACCCTGAATGAGGTTCTGAGCATCAGGCTGGTGAGTAATGACACGATCAGTAAGGACAGGATCGTTGCATAGATCAGCACGCGCGGCCTTAAAATGTGGCGCAGCATTTGTGCATGGTTCCAGCCCAGGTTGATTGCGTGCTGGGTCGAGTATTTAACCAGGCCACGATCGTAGCCCATCTTGTCCATTACCGTGTCACATACGTCAGCACAGGCGCCACAGCCTATGCATTCGTATTGCAGGCCTTTACGGATATCGATACCGGTTGGGCATACTTGTACACACAGGCTGCAGTCAATGCAGGCGCCTTGCTTGCTTTTGTCCATGTCGGTTTTGAGTGATGCTTTGCCACGTGGCTCGCCGCGTTTTTCGTCATAGGTCACGATCAGCGTGTCGTCGTCGAACATCGCGCTTTGGAAACGGGCATAGGGGCACATGTATTTGCACACTTGCTCGCGCATAAAGCCGGCATTGCCATAGGTAGCAAAACCGTAAAACAGTATCCAGAACGTCTGCCAAGGGCCTAAACCCATGTTTACAACAGCATCGCCCAGCTCCCGAATCGGTGTGAAATAGCCAACGAAAGTAAAGCCGGTCCATATCGCGAAGGCAATCCAGACGAAATGCTTGCCGCCTTTTTTCAGTAATTTCCTGGCAGACATCGGCGCATCATCAAGCCTGATACGCGCAGCGCGGTCGCCTTCGATTTTAGCTTCTATCCATAGGAATATTTCCGTGTAGACGGTCTGCGGACAGGTGTAGCCACACCATAAGCGTCCGGCGATTGCCGTAAACAGGAATAAAGATAACGCGGAAATGATCAGGATTCCGGTCAGGTAAATCAGGTCTTGCGGATAAAGCACAAGATTAAATATATAGAAGCGTCTTGCTTCAAGGTCAAACAGTAGTGCCTGACGCTGCCCCCATTCAATCCAGGGTACGCCGTAGAAAAAGAGCTGGGTCAGCCATATCATGACCCAGCGCCATTTTGTAAAGAACCCGAACGTGCTGCGCGGATAGATCTTTTCCGCGGCTGCATATAAGTTGATTACGGCTGCTTCGGTGTTTGCATTCGCAGCATCACTTTTAGCATTCAGGTTCTTTTTACTGCTCATTTTTTAATCCGGCTATTTCGCTTCGTTGTTTGATAAACCCCACACATAGGCAGTTAATACATGAATCTGCTCAGGTGAGAACTTGGCGCCTTGTGCCGGCATCTGATTTACTTTGCCTTCATTGATGCGTTTGATGATCGCTTCTTCACCGGCACCGTGCAGCCAGATATTGTCAGCCAGGTTAGGTGCACCAATCGCCTGGTTACCTGTACCATCGGCACCGTGGCAAGCTGCACAAACCGCAAATTTTTCTTTACCTGCTGCGGCGCGTGTTGCGTCATGGTTGCTGTTTGAAAGGCTTAACACATAGTTGGCAACGTTCTTCACGTCATCTTCAGTACCTACGGCGGCTGCCATTGGCGGCATCATGCCAACACGGCCATTGGTCAGTGTTTCCGTGATTTTTTCAGGGCTGCCGCCATGAATCCAGTCTTTATCGGTCAGGTTAGGGAAGCCGCGGCTGCCGTGTGCATCTGAACCATGGCATTGCGCACAGTTGTTCATGAAAATGCGCTCACCGATGGCTTTGGCTTCCGGGTTGGTTGCCAGTTGATCGATCGGCATCGCAGCAAATTTTGCATAAAGCGGTGCAATGGTTTTATTGGCCGCTTCCATTTCCTGTTCGTACTGGGTTACCTGCGTCCAGCCCAGTTTGCCGGCGTAGGTGCCGATTGCCGGGTAAGCTGCAAAGTAGAATAGTGAAAATACAATGGTAATGATGAACATCCATACCCACCAGCGCGGCAGCGGATTGTTCATTTCACGCAGGTTTTCATCCCATACGTGGCCGTTGGTATTGTCACCATTAGGGCTGGTTGCTTTAATTTTGCTGGTCAGCCATAGCAGTAAAGCGCAGCCGATAACACCACCCACGGATATTACCGTGATGAAGATCGGCCAAAAACTACTGGTAAAGTCGCTCATTTTATTTTCCTCTAAACTTCTTAAAGTGAAGTTTTAATTAAGGTGAAGTTTTAATTGGTTTTTCGGGCTTTTTGCCGTTAGTCATGCGTAAAGGGCAGGTTCGCCGCATCTTTAAAATCAGACGTGTTGCGGCGTTTCCAAACCCAGACCAGGATGCCTACAAATACGCCGAAACTTGCAACGGTAGCAAGGATGCGCAGGGTATTGATATCCATCATGATCTCCCCGGTTATTTCAGGTGTGTGCCGAGAACTTGCAGGTACGCAATAATTGCGTCAAGTTCGGTTTTACCGGTCGCTTCAGCTTCTGCACCGGCAATCTGTTCATCGGTGTATGGCACGCCAACTGCACGCAATGCACGCATGTTAGGCGCCAGTGATTTTGCATCTACCGGCGTTTTTTCCAGCCATGGGTAGGCCGGCATGATGGATTCAGGCACCAGGTCACGCGGGTTGATCAGGTGGATACGCTGCCATTCATCACTGTATTTGCCGCCTACGCGGTGCAGGTCCGGGCCGGTACGTTTACTGCCCCATTGGAACGGGTGGTCATAAACGAATTCACCGGCGACTGAGTAGTGTCCATAACGCAGTGTTTCTGCGCGGAACGGGCGAATCATCTGTGAGTGGCAGTTGTAGCAGCCTTCACGGATGTAAATATCGCGCCCGGCCAATTGCACTGCTGTGTATGGTTCCAGCCCCTTGATTGGTTCAGTCGTCGATTTCTGGAAAAACAGCGGAACGATTTCCACCAGGCCGCCAAAAGCGACCACTACCAGGATCAGCACGATCATCAGAAAGTTGCTGGTCTCAATTTTTTCATGGCTGAAGCCAGTGTTTGTATCTTGATTTGACATGATGATTTCCCTTAAGCGTGAGCTGCAACGGGTGGGATAGTAGCAATCGCTGCCTTACCACTTTTTGCAGTTTTAATAACGTTCCACAACATCACCACCATACCGCCGAGGTAGAGCAGGCCACCCAGCACGCGAATGATGTAGTACGGTTGTTTAGCTTTAACGCTTTCTACGAAGGTGTATGTCAAAGTGCCGTCAGCGTTGATAGCACGCCACATCAGGCCTTCCATCACGCCTGAAATCCACAATGCTGCGATGTACAGCACGATACCGACGGTTGCCATCCAGAAATGCAGTTCAATCGCCTTGATGCTGTGCATCTGTTTCTGACCGAACAGACGTGGCACCATGTAGTAGAGTGAACCCATTGATACCAGACCAACCCAGCCTAAAGCACCTGAGTGTACGTGACCGACAGTCCAGTCTGTGTAGTGTGAAAGTGAGTTAACGGTTTTAATCGCCATCATCGGGCCTTCAAACGTACTCATGCCGTAGAAAGACAATGAAACGATCAGGAAACGCAGGATAGGGTCGGTACGCAGTTTGTGCCATGCGCCAGACAGAGTCATCATGCCATTGATCATGCCGCCCCAGCTTGGTGCCAGCAGGATCAGTGAGAACGCCATACCTAAAGATTGTGTCCAGTCAGGCAAAGCGGTGTAGTGCAGGTGGTGCGGGCCCGCCCACATGTAAGTGAAGATCAAAGCCCAGAAGTGAACGATAGACAGGCTGTATGAATACACCGGACGGTCAGCCTGTTTCGGTACAAAGTAATACATCATGCCCAAAAAGCCTGCAGTCAGGAAGAAGCCCACGGCATTGTGGCCATACCACCATTGCACCATCGCATCCTGAACGCCTGCATAGGCTGAATATGACTTCATCATACTGGCCGGCATGGCAGCACTGTTAACGATGTGCAGCAGCGCTACTGCGATAATGAATGCACCCAGGAACCAGTTAGCGACGTAGATATGCTTGACGCGGCGGATGCCGATAGTACCGAAGAACACAATTGCATAAGACACCCAAACCACTGCAATCAACAGGTCGATCGGCCATTCCAGCTCTGCATACTCTTTACCCTGTGTGTAACCCAAAGGCAGTGAGATGGCTGCAGCCACAATCACCGCCTGCCAGCCCCAGAACGTGAAGCTTGCGAGCTTGGGCATGAATAGCGCGGTGTGGCAGGTGCGCTGTACGATGTAATAGGACGTGGCGAACAGAGTACAGCCGCCAAATGCGAAAATTACCGCATTGGTATGCAGCGGACGTAACCGGCCAAAGCTGGTCCATTGTAACCCCAGGTTGAGTTCTGGCCAGACGAGCTGGGAGGCGATAATCACGCCTACCAGCATGCCCACCACGCCCCAGACCACGGCCATGATAGAAAATTGCCGTATAACTCCATCGTTATACGTGTTTGATTGCGAATTCGAGACTTGCATTTAGTTCTCCCCAAAGTACCTATTAAAAATTTACTGCTAGTTTTACATGTGGCATTCTGTCGCACGAACCCAAACCAGGATTTGATTCAAATCAATTACTTCCGTATTAAGGAGGTATGCAGCAGGTTCGGTGCGGCCTTTGGCATGGCTGTGGCGGCTGCAAACATTTAATCAAGCTGGAATCTCCGTAGTGCAAAATCGAGTAAACTTCGAGCTATATGAAAGTCTTTCAGGGTAGCTTTATCAATCCATTGTTTGCAGCCGCCGCGCTGGCAGCCTGTTTTCTGTGGCTGTCGGCCTGTAGCAAGCCGGATTCGGGCCAGCAGCTTGGCCAGCTTGCGCCGGTTCGTTTCGCCCTGGCACAGATGCCGCTTAACCTGGACCCGCGCTACGCGACGGATGCGGCATCTGAACGCATCAACCGCCTGGTTTATCAGGGTCTGGTCGATTTTGATGTGACTTCGAAGCCGGTGCCTGCGCTGGCAAGCTGGCAGATGGTGAGCCCGGTGGAGTATCATTTCACGCTCAAGCAGCCCTTTGCGCGCTTTCATGACCGTAAGCCACTGACTGCTGACGATGTCAAAGCGACCTATGATTCAATCATCACGCTTAAGGATTCACCGCAGGCGGCAGAGTATGCCAATATTGCTTCGATTCGGATTATTAATGCAGACCGGCTGATATTTCAGCTGAAACAGCCGGATATGCATTTTCCATCCAAGCTGATCCTCGGGATATTGCCTAAAACATATATCGATAAAAAACACGATTTCGCACACCATCCCATTGGCAGCGGCCCGTTTTCTTTTGAACGCTGGCAGAATAAACTGGTGCTGAAAAGGGTGCGTGATGGCCAGCAGCTTGTTTTCAGCGAGGTGAAAGACCCGACGGTACGGGTGCTGAAGCTGCTGCGCGGGGAGGCTGATTTGCTGCAAGGCGATTTGCCGCCAGAGCTGGTCAGGTATTTGCAGGCAAAACCTGAAGTGACGGTGGTAACCAGCCAGGGTGCAAATTTCTCTTATCTGGGTTTGAATATGCAGGACCCTGTCTTGAAGCGGCATCAAGTGCGTTTAGCCATTGCCCATGCCATTGACCGTTCGGCAATCATGGAAAAAGTGATGGTGAAGGGTACGCGGCCAGCCGGAGCAATACTGCCGCCGGAACATTACAGCAACGCAGGAACAGCGCTGGCGGGCTATGAATATAACCCGGAGCTGGCCAGGAAATTACTGGTAGAAGCCGGTGTGCAGCTGCCGCTGAAATTGGTCTATAAAACCTCAACAGATGCACAGCGGGTGCGGCTGGCAACGATATTGCAGGCGCAGATGGCCAAAGCCGGCATCGCACTGGAGATTCGCAGCCTGGATTGGGGGACGTTTTTTGAAGAAGTGAAAAAGGGTAGCTTTCAATTATTCGGCCTGATCTGGGTAGGCATTAAAACCCCCGAGATTTACGCCAAAGCTTTCGGTTCACGGCAGTTTCCGCCCCATGGCTTTAACCGCGGCCGCTATGCCGATAGCCGGCTGGACGCTTTATTGACAGCAGAAGACTGGCCTGGTGCGACCAGCCGTATTCACGAGCAGCTGCCGTATATCCCGCTTTGGTACGAAGGACAGTTCGCCGCATTCAATAAAAACATCAGTGGCTATGCCCCTAAACCTGATGGAAACTGGGATGATTTAGCGACTATTAAAAGGTCAGCTACAATGGGAAATCATGCGCATTGAAATTTCAATTCAACATCAGACCCTGACATTATTTGATGACTTTGGCGGTGTCAAAGTCCGCTACAGTGTATCAACAGCCGCCAATGGCGTGGGCTGCGAGAAAAACAGCGGTTGCACGCCGCTGGGCGGGCATATCGTTCGCGCCAAGATCGGTGCCGGCATGCCGCTGAATACGGTGTTTGTCGGGCGCAGGCCTACAGGGGAGACCCTGTCGCCTCAGCTTGCCGCGCAGTACCCGCAGCGTGACTGGATACTGACACGTATCATGTGGCTATCCGGCTCTGAAGTCGGCAGGAATCGCCTGGGCAATGTCGATAGTATGCAGCGTTATATCTATATTCACGGTACGCCGGATAGTGAACCGATGGGGCAGCCACGCTCACATGGCTGTGTGCGCATGCGTAACCAGGATGTAGTTGAGTTGTTTGATTGGGTAGATATTGGTACGCCAGTGGTGATCGCTGAATGAAGCATCACCATTTTCTTGGCCGACACTCCCCCTGTGCGGTAATGACGGGTTTGCGGGTTATTTATGTTTTTGATTAAACGCCTCATCAACTTCTTGACGGTCACTTTCGGCGTGCTGCTGCTGACGTTTTTACTGATTCACCTGGTGCCGGGGGATCCGGTAGAGGTCATGCTCGGTGAGTCGGCAAGCAGTGCAGACCGAGCAACACTCAGGGCGGAGCTGGGGCTGGATCAGCCTTTATTGCAGCAGTTTGGCACTTACCTGAGTAAGCTGGCGCACGGCGACCTGGGGCATTCCATCCACACTAAAACATCGATTGCCGAACTGGTGCATACCCGCTACCCGGCAACGCTCAAGCTGGCGCTGCTGTCGCTGGTGATTGGCCTGGCCATCGGTATTCCGCTGGGGATTTTCAGCGCACTTAAAGCCGGCCGCTGGCAGGATATTCTGGTGACGATAGTTTCGGTGCGTTTGGCGGCCATGCCTGCTTTCTGGCTGGGGCCAGTACTGATGCTGGTGTTTGCGGTGTGGCTGGGCTGGCTGCCGGTCAGCGGCATGGAAACCAATACCTCGATTATTTTACCGGCAGTTACTTTGGGTTTTGGCTTGAGTGCGATACTGACGCGCATGACACGCACCAGCCTGCTGGAAGTGCTGAACGATGATTATATCCGCACCGCGCGTGCCAAAGGCTTGAGTGAGCGTGTGGTGATCCTGCGCCATGCCATGCGTGCAGCATTGCTGCCTATCATCACCATTGTCGGTTTGCAGATGGGCAGCCTGCTGGCGGGAGCGGTCATTACCGAGACTATATTCAGCTGGGATGGTATCGGCCGTCTGCTGGTGGAAAGCATAGAGAAGCGTGATTATCCGGTCACTCAGGCATGCGTACTGGTGGTGGCGTTAAGTTATGTCGTGGTGAATTTATGCACTGATTTGCTGTACAAGCTGGCGGATCCCAGGGTGCGGGTGACCTGAGCATGAAGTTATTTTCTTATGTGATTCTGGGCTTATGGGTGCTTGCTGTCATTGCCGGCTATGTTTTCGGGCTGGAGCCGAATCTAATCGACCTGAATGTGGTTCTGCAGGGCCCCGGTGTGCAGCACTGGTTCGGGACAGATGATTTGGGGCGTGATATTCTGGCGCGTGTATTGGGCGGTGTCGAAATGTCTCTGCTGGTAGCGGTGGTTGTTACCGTAATCACCATGGTAATTGGTATCTTGGTGGGGATGCTGGCAGGGTTTTTCGGTGGGCGCGTTGATTCGCTGCTCATGCAGGTTACCGATATTTTCCTCGCATTTCCGGGTATCCTGCTGGCAATTGCATTTGCTGCGGTGCTTGGCCCGGGTCTGGGCAACCTGATTCTGGCGTTATGTTTAACCGGTTGGGTGAGTTATGCTCGCCTGACGCGTGGCCAGACCATGAGTTTGCGTAACCGTCAGCATGTGCAGGCGGCTGCGTCTTTAGGGGCAGGCACGGTGCGTTTGCTGTTCAGGCATATATTGCCGCTGATGACTTCTGTGCTGGTGGTGGAAGCCGCTTACAGTCTCGCCAGTGTCATGATCGCCGAGGCCAGTCTGTCATTTCTGGGTTTGGGCATACAGGCGCCGCATGCCTCATGGGGCGCAATGCTGCGCGATGGCGTCAGGTTCATGCTGGTTGCGCCGCACTATGTGCTGATAGTGGGCGGGTGTTTAATGAGTTTGATTTTGGCAATTAATCTGGGCGGTGATTACTTGCGTGACCGTCTGGATGTAAGAAGGGATATTCCATGAGTTTAGGTCCAGTGATGTTGGACGTAGTAGGTACAGCGCTTAGTGCTGATGATATTCGCCGTTTGCAGCATCCGCTGGTGGGCGGTGTCATCCTGTTCAAGCGCAATTATGAAAATAATGCACAGCTCAAAGCGCTGACGGCAAGCATCCATGCCGTGCGCCAGCCGCCGCTGCTGATTGCGGTAGACCACGAAGGCGGCCGCGTACAGCGATTCAGGGATGGTTTTACCAAAATTCCGCCTATGCGTGAGTTTGGCAAGATTTGGGACAGAAACCCTAAAAAAGCCAAAGAGCTTGCCAAGGAAGCGGGCTGGATCCTCGCCGCAGAATTGCGTGCACATGGCGTTGACTTCAGTTTCACGCCGGTATTGGATATGGATTACGGCGATAGCCTGGTGATTGGCGACCGCGCATTTCATTTAAACCCGCAGGCGATTAACGACCTGGCCTTTGCGCTCATGCAGGGGCTGAAAAAAGCCGGTATGGCTGCAGTGGGCAAGCACTTTCCCGGGCATGGTTTCGTGGTGGCGGATTCCCACGTCAGCATGCCTGTGGATGACCGCGAGTTTGACCAGATTGCACAGAACGATATGCAGCCGTTCCGCATGCTGATTGATGACGGCATTCCGGCGATTATGCCGGCACATGTGATTTACCCTAAAGTAGATGAAAAACCGGCCGGTTTTTCATCACGCTGGCTGCAAAAAATATTGCGTGAGCGCCTGGGGTTCAACGGCGTGATATTCAGTGATGATTTAAGTATGGAAGCCGCCACCGCAGGTGGCGACGTGACCACGCGCGCAACGGCAGCGCTAACCGCGGGCTGCGATATGGTGCTGCTGTGTAATCAGCCGGCCATGGCCGATGAGTTGCTGGCAAACCTCAAATGGCAGATGTCTGCACAGAGTTTAAGCCGCCTGGCGCGCATGCATGGCCACAAACACCCACCGAGCATGGATACACTGCATGAGAGTGCGGAATTTGTAGCTGCGGTGCATCAGGTGGCACAGGTAGGTGTAGTGGAAGGTGAACTGTTCACATAAGCGCACCCATAAACAACCCTATCAAGATTATGCTTGAAACTTATTGCTTTAACCGCTATCTTAGATAGTGTAATTCTTATGACTTTAAGGAAATAACAATGTTTGACAACACCCCAGTTTTAGGTCGTTCAGAATCGGCTTTAGAAGCTACCAATAAAGTGCTGCGTAACACTTACGCATTGCTCGGCTTGACCATGATCCCAACCGTGCTAGGTGCCTTTTTGGGCATGAGCCTCAATTTTGCATTTGCACAGCAGCACCCGTTCATTTTTGCAATCGGCGCCATGGCTGTCATGTATGGCCTGTTTGCCGCCATTAACGCAAACCGCAACAGCAGCTTTGGCGTTATATTGTTGTTAGGCCTAACGTTTTTACTCGGCCTGATGTTAGGCCCGATCTTGCAGCACGCGCTACACTTGAGTAACGGCGCACAGATTGTCGGCCTGGCTGCTGCCGGTACCGGTATTATCCTGTTCAGCCTGGCAAGCTTTGCCGCTACCAGCAAAAAAGATTTCAGCTTCATGAGCAAGTTCCTGCTGATCGGCATCATTCTGCTGATCGTAGCTTCATTGGCTAACATCTTTCTGCAGATTCCGGCCATGGCGCTGGCAATTTCAGGCGTGGGCGTGATCCTGTTCTCAGGCTTTATCTTGTATGACGTGAGCCGTATCGTGAACGGCGGTGAAACCAACTACATCATGGCAACATTAAGCCTGTACATGAGTATTTACAACCTGTTCACCAGCCTGCTGCAATTGCTGATGGGTTTGATGGGCAGTGATGACTGATTAGCTGCATTAATATGACAAAAGCCCCGTCAATATAGACGGGGCTTTTTTACGTCTGAATTATTAGTGTTTTGAAATAGCGGCTAAAGTTTGCGGGTTTTTGCTACCCCAGGCCCAACTCCGGTGTGTCAGGATTTTTTTCAGGATGGGCTGCGTTTTGCTGCGCTACAAAGTGGTTATATGCCTCGTCAAAGCCTGCACCATATTGTGTTCGCATCGCAGACATTACGTTCTGAAGGTTGTATCTTGATGTTGCATCCAGCCTGTCAGGTTCGCTGGCTAACAAAAAATCGGCTTTGTAATAGTTCTCTAACGCCAATTGCTGTTTAACGCTGTTCATAATGAGGCTATCAAGCTCCGCAGAAGGTTCCGGCTGCGCAAGTTCTCTCAGTAATTGTTCAATCGGTTGTTTATTCATGAGCCTTATACTTCTTGTCTTGACCATAAATACTTATCTTCCAGCATTAAGAAGATCAGTCTTTATAATAGTAAATTAATCCAACTCAAGATTCCAATCTAATGCAGGAGACAGTCTTCGCTGGTTGGCATGGGGCTGGATGTGAACCCCGGCTTTTGATCATGATTTTTTACGGCGGGCGGAGAAGAATGCCGAAAGCACCGCGCCGCATTCCTGTGCTAATACGCCACCTGTAACTTCCGTGTGGTGATTGAGTTTGGGTTCCGCCATTAAATTTACCACACTGCCGCAGGCGCCGGTTTTTGCGTCATTGGCACCGTAAATCACTTTGGCGATACGGGCATGCTGAATAGCGCCACTGCACATGGCACAGGGTTCCAGCGTTACATACAGTGTGCAGCCTACCAGCCGGTAATTGCCGATACGCTGTGCGGCATCGCGCATGGCACGGATTTCCGCATGGGCTGTCGGGTCGTGCGTGGTGATGGGCGCATTGCTGCCACGCCCGATGATCTCGCCATCTTTTACTACAATAGAACCTACCGGTACTTCACCGGCTGCCGCTGCCTGCTGCGCGAGGTCGAGCGCAATCTGCATGAAATCGCTATCTGACATAGTGTTGATTTGGGGCGGGGGCTGCTTATGCATCAGTTGACTGCTTCTGGCTCCAGCGTATCAATACGTAGATCACGCCCAGCACAAAGGCGCCACCGACCCACACGCTGACCTCGGCAAAGGTCGGCGATGCGTCCTGTACCGGCATCACGATGAGTTTACGCAAAAACAGCACCAGCACGACCTCGACAAAGGTTTCAACCAGCAGCTTGCTGCCTTGCAGGTAGCGTATTTCAGCCGAAATGAGTGCGGATATAGACCATAGCAGCATAAGCGTACCCAAAGCGTGCAAAAAGCCATGCACCAGGTTATGGGCGTAGGCGGCAGCCTGTACGTCTTTGAAGAACAGCCAGGTAAACATGATGACGGACGTGGCAAGTGCCAGGCCGATGATGATGTGTGCAAAACCATTCAGCCACGTCATCGCTTTGATGGCGATTTTGTTGAGGGGGGCAAATTCTTCAGGGAGTTCGTTTTGTGTCATTGTGATAGCCTTGTTCCTTTTTATGGTTATTTTAGCTGACATTTGTGCAAATTACAGTCACCAGCTGACGGCAGCCGGCTGTGCAGACGGATGGCGCACGGAATTGCAGACGGTTTCAGGGAGGGGTTTGTATCCATTAAGCAGATCATCAGTTTTTTTGAATGTAGCATGCAAAATAATTCGCTATTAGTATATTGGCATTAGGCATAATATGTTCAGGATTATTCAATCAGTTTTAGTAAGAAAAACAATTGATACCGGGCTTGCAAGCCACAGAAAAGCAGGCGTGGTGATGCCGGTTAGGCTCAGCCGGATAGCGTACCGGCAGACTTAATACGACAACACAAAAATATTTATAGTCATTATCTAGGAGTAACTGATGTCATTGAATTTATTCAGTCATGCAAAATTAGGTTCGATTAACTTGAACAACCGTATTGTAATGGCGCCGCTGACGCGCAACCGGGCAGGTGAGGGTGGGGTGCCGCAGCCGATCAACGTGACCTATTATGAGCAGCGTGCCACAGCCGGTTTGATTATTACCGAAGCAACGCCGATTTCAGCCATGGCGCATGGCTATCCATTGTTACCGGGCATCTATACCGATGCGCAGGTTGCGGGCTGGAAAGAAGTCACTGAAGCCGTGCATGCCAAAGGTGGCAAAATCGTGCTCCAGATCTGGCATGTGGGGCGTATTTCACATCCGAGTTTATTGCCGAATAATGCGCTGCCGGTAGCGCCTTCTGCAATCAAGCCTGCGGGGCAGGCCTTTACCTACCAGGGGCTTGTTGATTATGTCGAACCGCGTGCGTTGGCCGCCGATGAACTGCCTGGCATCGTCGCCGATTATGTCCACGCGACCAGATCGGCGCTGGATGCAGGCTTTGATGGCGTAGAGATACATGCGGCGAATGGCTACCTGCTGGACCAGTTCCTGCGTGACGGCACAAACCAGCGTATGGACAATTATGGCGGCAGCTTTGAGAATCGTGCGCGCCTGCTGATGGAAGTGACACAGGCTGTTGTTGCGGTTGCGGGCTCTGATAAAGTCGGCGTGCGCCTGTCTCCGGTGAACCCTTTTAATGACATGAAGGATAGCAACCCGCAGGCATTGTTCAATTATGTGACCGAATCGTTGAGCCGATTTGGCCTGGCTTACCTGCATGTGGTCGAAGGCGGCATACATGGCGGCGGCGAATCCGAGCCATTTGATTTTTCCGCCATGCGCAAGCTGTTCAAAGGCGGCTATATTGCAAACCTCGCCTATGACAAAGCGCGCGGCGATGCGGCCATTGCCAGCGGCCATGCCGATGCGATTGCATACGGCGTACCTTATATTGCAAACCCGGATCTTGTCGAGCGCTTCAAGGCTGATGCGCCGCTGAATGAGGCGGATGCAAGCACCTTTTACGGTGGCGCTGAAAAAGGTTACACTGACTACCCATTTTTAAAGGCCTGAATACATGCATAACCCTGCTATTACCCAAGTTGTTATTGATAACACTATTGCTAACCGCTGGAGCGGCCGTGCTTATGATGCTGCAAAACCCGTGTCACATGCACAAGTGGTTGCACTGCTGGAGGCGGCTCGCTGGGCGCCTTCTTGTTTCGGTGATCAGCCTTGGCGTTTCGTGGTGTGGAATAAAGCGTCTGATCCACAGGCCTGGCAGCAGGCTTTTGATTGCCTGGTACCCGGCAACCAGGCTTGGGTGACTGATGCACCGGTGTTATTGCTTGCATGCGCTGACAGCTTGTTCGGGCATAACCAGAAACCAAATCGCTGGGCGCAATATGATACCGGCGCAGCGGCTGAGAACTTATGCCTGCAGGCCAGCAGCATGGGCTTGATGGCGCACCAGATGGGCGGCTTTGATGCCAACCTGGCACGTGAGAAATTCAATATTCCGGAACAGTATTCCCTGATGGCGATGATTTCAGTTGGATACCCGGCTGATATTGCAACCCTGACCGGTGATGTGCTTGCGCGCGAAACGGTAGCACGCTCACGTAAACCGTTATCAGAGCTGTTCTTTGATGCGGGCTGGGGGCAGGGTGTAAAGGATGCCATCTAATACAAAACTTAACGAAAGATTAGGGTTCTGATAAACTGCTAGCTTCGTTCAATTAAAGGCAAAATCATGGCAGTTGTGGCACTTACCAAAGCGAATTTTAAAGAGACTATTGAAAATAATCCTTTTGTGATTGTGGATTTCTGGGCGAAGTGGTGTGATCCATGTGTTGCATTTACGCCAACTTTTGAAGCAGCTGCCGAAAAAAACCCGGATATCATTTTCGGGATGGTAGATACGGAAGCTGACCCTGAGATTGGCGAATACTTCGAAGTAAACCAGATCCCGGGTATCCTGATTATTCGCGAGCAGGCTGGTATTCATGCGCAAGTAGGTGAAATCGGCGCGCCGGCTCTGGATAAGATGATTGAATGGGCACGTGAATTTGATATGACGCCAGTGCGTGAATATTACAAACAACAGGCAAATAAAGCATCCAATTGATTGATGTTTGATTGAGCTAATAAAAAAGCGGCTATTCAGCCGCTTTTTTATTACGTAAGTTTTCCAGTAATAATCCCTACACAGAATCCGCCAGACTAGAATCCACCCAATGTAAACAGCCTGTATAGATAGTAGGCGCCAATCGCCATCATGATATACATGGGCGCATCGCCGACCCGTTTGGTTTCGGATTTATTGGGCGAGCTGAGCAGGCGGTTAAGCAGCCACAGCGCAAGCAGGGCAACCACAATCAGCAGCGTGCTTGCTGTTGAGTCAATCATGTTACCCAGCAGCTTTGATAACCAGCCATTTTCACGGAACAATTCAAAAGTAATGCCAAAAATGCCTACCAGCATCAGCCCCATCCGCAGTAGTGCAAATATCGAACCGAGGTGGCTTTCTGGATTGATGTCGGCATTTTTACTGTATTTATTCAGATCCTTCTTGGCCATAATCAGATTCCTTGTTTCTTAATTTGAGCCTAAAAATTTTGCAGGGTCGACAGATTTACCCTGCTGGCGGATTTCAAAATGCAACTTTACAGTATTGCTGTCAGTATCACCCATTTCGGCAATTTTCTGGCCGGCGCTTACCTGCTGGCCTTCTTTCACCAGGATATTGCTATTATTGGCGTACACCGAGAGATAAGTATTATTATGCTTCACAATCACCAGTTTGCCATAACCGCGTAGATCAGAACCGCTGTAGATGACTTTACCGGGAGCGGCTGCCAGAATCGGCTGCCCTTTGCTGCCGGCAATATCGATACCTTTATTGCCGCCGTCGTTAAAACCGGAAATGACCTTGCCTTTGGTTGGCCAGGCCCAGTTGATGCTGCCAGTTGGCTCAGCTGCTGGTTTGGTTTCCGGTTTTGCTTCGGGTTTGGTTTCGGGTTTTGTCTCTGCGGCCGGTTTTGTTTCAGGTTTGGTTTCCGTAGCCGGTTTTACCTCGCTATTCGCTTTTGCAGTGGTGGCTGGCGGCAGGGTTACCGGTTTTGCTGCCGGTAATGATGCTTTCAAGGCTGCCTCGCTATAAGGCTCACGAATCGCTTTGGGTTCGTTGATCACGGTGACTGCGCCTGCGGACACTGCTGCTGCAGGCGCGGTAGCTGTGGGCGTAGTGACGGCTGTGCCGGTCGAGCTGTCGGTAATGATCGGGTAGGTGATGACGCCTTCTTCAGGCGCCGGTTCCGGTTTGGTTTCTGCGGCGCCGGCTTTGTCTTTCAAGTCTGCCAGTTTAAGTACCTGGCCAATCTTAATCACGTACGGCGCTTCAATATCGTTAACGCGTGCGATGTCTTTATAGTAATAGCCATATTCAAGACCGATGCTGAACAGGGTGTCACCTTTTTTGACGGTATGCGTATCAGGACGCCAGTCGCTGCCGTTTTTGCCGTTGGCAGGTTTTACCGGTGCCTTTGCGGCGGTATTGGGTTTGTTGGCGACGGCTGGTTTTACGGTGGGGGTGCGGTCGATGACCGGTGCCGGCGTTGTAGTGCAGCCAAAGGCTGACAATGTGAACAAAGCTGCAAACGCGTGACGGAAAATTGACATGCCTAACTGGTACCGCCGAGCAGGGGCACAAATTTGACCGGCTCCAGCTTGGTCTGGCGGTATTCGGTTTGAGATACCCGTTCAACCAGGTATAGAACCTGATCATCGGTGCCTACAGGGATGACCAGGCGGCCATGCACGGCAAGCTGGTCCAGCAGGTCTTGCGGAATATGGCTTGCTGCGGCTGTCACCAGAATGGCATCAAAAGGGGCTATTTCGCTGAGGCCTATGTTGCCGTCTGCATGCGCCAGCTTTACGTTAATGCATTTGAGTTCGCGCAGGTGGCCGCGTGCTTTCATGACCAGCGGGCGAATCCGCTCAACCGAGTAGACTTCCTTGGCCAGCTTGGATAATACTGCAGTCTGGTAACCGCAGCCGGTACCGATTTCGAGCACTTTTTGCAATGGCTGGCCGTTTCGGAGCAGCTCGGACATGCGTGCCACAATGTAAGGCTGGGAAATGGTCTGGCCAAAGCCGATAGGCAGTGAAACATCTTCATAAGCGCGAATCGACAGCGCTTCATCTACAAATATATGACGCGGTGTGTTGCCGATTGCCGACAGCACGATTTCATCCTTGATACCTTGATCGCGCAAGCGCGATAGCATACGATCGCGGGTGCGCTGTGATGTCATGCCGATACCGGTTTGTGATGATTTTATGAGTGCCACTTTGGAAAATACCTGATCCTGCTAGCTTTTCAGCCAGTCTTTAATGTCATGAAGTTGCGAGTGGTTGGTCAAGTCTACCTGAATCGGGGAGATCGATACCTTGTTGTTTGCCACGGCGTGGAAATCCGTACCCTCACCGCCATCGTTCGGCTGGCCGGCAGGGCCAACCCAGTACACGGTTTCATTGCGCGGCGTTTTGAGCTGGATTACCGGTTCCGCTTTGTGGCGTTTGCCTAGGCGGGTGACAACGCGGCCTTGCAGTGCATCGTATGGCAGGTCTGGTACGTTTACATTCAGCAAGGTTGGGGATTGGAAGCCGTTTTTCTGGTAATGCAGCACGAGTTCTACAGCAATGCGCGCTGCGGTTTCAAAGTGCGTGGAGTTGTGCTGTGACATGGAAATGGCAATGGATGGTATGCCCAGCAGGTAACCTTCCATGGCAGCGGCGACCGTGCCTGAGTAAATGGTGTCGTCACCCATGTTTGCGCCATCGTTAATGCCGCTGATGACCATATCCGGCAAAGTTTCCATCAAACCTGTGAGTGCAATGTGTACGCAGTCTGTCGGGGTGCCGTTAACGTAAAAGAAGCCATTGGCGGCTTTTTTCACACTGAGCGGCCGATCCAGCGTGAGTGAGTTGCTGGCGCCGCTGCGGTTTCTTTCCGGTGCTACCACGGTAATGTCTGCAAATTTACCAATGTGTTCTGCCAAAATATTCAGACCAGGGGCGAAATACCCGTCGTCATTGGAAAGCAGTATGTTCATACGTGACCTACTAAGAGAATTTTCATGGTTAAATTATAGTGGAATAAGCGCTGGTTTGGCGCGGCGCCGCTAATAAAAACTTGAGCGCAGCGATAAATTTATCTGCGGGTAAGGCGTGCGTAAAATATTGCACAGCTGAAAAATGCGACTGACAAGATGATTTCCGCCAATGCAAGCTGTGCCGACAGCCCGGTGTCTGACCATGCGCGAACCACGCCTTCGGTAAAGTAAAGCAGTATGAACATGCTGGACCACTGGTAGGTGTAGCGTTTGCCGCGCAGTATGCCGAATAACGGCAGTAATAATGGTATGGTTTTCAGCATCAGCAAAGAACCGCCCGGTTTTAGCGGCGCCAGTATGGTTTCCCATGCCAATGCCAGCAGAATCAGGCTGATGAGGCTGATTGAGGCGCCCAGCTGCAACTTTTCTTTCATGGTTTTGCCGCCTTTGCCATGGCTACCAGCGCCGCCCTGGCTGACTGCGCATCGTAAACCTGCTGCTCAAAATCAAAACGTAATACGGTAGAAATATCACCGGCACTGGCGTTTACATCAAAGCCATCACAGTCTATACCCAGCATTTGCGCATGCGATGCATCAAGCTGATGAAAGTGTTTGCAATAGTTGAGCAGGCTGTCGGCATGGTCTGCATTCATGTGCTCGATGATTGCGGTTTCCTGTTTTGCCAGCATCGACTCAGCGCTGGTGATGCTGTCGAACAGGTCGCTATCGGAAAGCCACGACATTTTTCCAAAGCCGCCTATGTAGCGTGCTTGGTGAATGTGAATGCGGTAAAACGAGAAATCATGCATATCAAAATAGCCTGCGGCCTGCGGCAGGTAACGTAAATAACGCGTACGCAGGTCAGCATCCGCATCTTTGAATATCTTGACCGCTTCACCCAGCAGCGTCAGCCTGGCATTAGCCTGCAGGTCTTCGGCGCCGGCAAATACCAGCAATGAGACTTTCGGGTTAGCTGTGATGTTCTTAGTGTGTTCGGCGATGTTGCTGATCAGTATGATCGGCTGGCAGTCGTGATCCAGCACAAACGGCGCAACGGAACCGAAGGGGTAACCCTCGGCACGTGCAGAATGTGTCGATAATATGCCACTGCGTGTAGAGCGGAGAAATTTTCTGGCTTCCTGGCTTAGATTCATCATGAACTCATGCCGCCAGTTTCAATGCGGTTTCGGCAATGCGCTTGCCAAGTGCCAGGCATAGCTGCTTTTCATCTTTGCTGATGGGCCTGTCGTCCATCGCGCCGCCGATGTGGCTGGCGCCATAAGGCGTGCCGCCAGTAGTGGTAGCGGATAAGGCCGGTTCTGAATATGGCAGGCCAACCATTACCATGCCGTGATGCATCAATGGCAGCATCATGGTGAGTAGCGTGGTTTCATTGCCGCCGTGCATGGAGCCGGTGGAAGTAAACACTGCGGCAGGCTTGCCGATGAGCGCACCCTTCAGCCAAAGTGCGGTGGTGCCATCCAGGAAATACTTCATCGGCGCCGCCATGTTGCCGAAGCGGGTAGGGCTACCCAGCGCAATGCCTATGCACTCTTCAAGGTCTTGCAGTTCAGCGTAAGGGTCGCCGCTGGCTGGAATGTCAGATTCAGTTGCCTCGCAATTGGCTGAGACTTTAGGCACGGTGCGTATGCGTGCTTTTGCACCAGATACGCTTTCAACGCCGCGTGCAATCAGCTGTGCCATGCTGCGCACAGCGCCGCCCTGGGAGTAATAGAGAATCAGGATTTCGTTCATGATGATGCTGGTATTAAGTATTAATTCGAAGCTGAAAGTATACAGTACATCGGCGGCACTTTCTGCGCTAAAGGCCTGCACATCTAAACATCTCGGTGATTTAATTCGTGAGCTTCAACATGTCTGGCAGGTTACTGATCCTGATTAAATTCACCACATATTTGTCAGTATTTGTTGGATGTTGAACATCCGCATTGAGGGTGTAAAAGTTAAATGATTAAATTGCAGCTTAACCGATGTGTGCTCGCTGGCTAGTATCTATTTGAATATAAAATGTTAACTTTTCCCATTTTTGTGCTACGCTAAAACCACGAGAGCCTACCTCACAGGCTGCATGTATTAAAGTGCATTATTCTGATTGTAAGCTCGCATCTTAATTTTTAACGTTGGGGTACTACAGTACAAACCCATATAAAAGTATGGCTATTTATATGGGTTTGTACTATGATAAATAATACTAAATGGCAAAAATAAAATTCGAGTGGGATGCAGATAAAGATGCACTCAATCAAGAAAAACATGGCGTTTCATTTGCTGTTGCGCAATATGCTTTTGCAGATATGTACCGTGTGATTGCCAAAGATGACACTCACAGTCAGTCTGAAGAACGTTTTTATTGCTTTGGTGAAGTTGATGGCGGTGTTTTAACGGTACGATTTACGTACCGCGCCTCAAGTATTCGGATTATTGGCGCTGGTTACTGGCGCAAAGGAAAGGTAATTTATGAGCGCGAAAATCAAGTATACGAATGAACCATTAGGTGACGTTAAAGTAATTAAAGATTTTTTACCATCGCCTGCTGAACTATCATTCAATGAAGAAGCTGTCAAAGTGACATTGGCGCTAAGTAAAAAAAGCATTGATTTTTTTAAGTCTGAGGCCGCTAAGAATCATACGCAATATCAGCGCATGATTCGGCGTTTAGTAGATGCTTATGTTGATGCACATACCCCATCCTAAATGATCATTCAAGCAGGACTGGCTACTGCCAGTCCATTACTCAAACGTTCGGATAAGGCATAGAAACTTCAATTTAGATTCTGTTTACCAGTTCAGTTGCCTTGCCGATATAAGTCGCCGGTGATAATGCAAGCAGGTATTGTTTGGCGTCGTCAGGAATGTTCAGGCCGCTGATGAACGTGTGCAGTGAGGCTTTGTTGATGCCGCCTTTACCGCGTGTCAGTTCTTTCAGCTGTTCGTACGGGTTTTCAATGCCGTAGCGGCGCATCACGGTCTGGATTGGTTCCGCCAGCACTTCCCAGCTGTTGTCGAGGTCTTCTGCCAGGCGTGCCGGATTCACCTCTAGTTTATTCAAGCCACGCAGGCATGAATCGTAGCCGAGCAGGGTATAGCCAAAAGCCACGCCCATGTTGCGCAGCACGGTGGAGTCGGTCAGGTCGCGCTGCCAGCGTGAGATGGGTAGCTTTTCTGCCATGTGGCGTAATACGGCATTGGCCAAGCCCAGGTTGCCTTCTGAGTTCTCGAAATCGATCGGGTTCACTTTGTGCGGCATGGTAGATGAGCCGATTTCGCCGGCTTTCACTTTCTGCTTGAAGTAGCCTACTGAAATGTAGCCCCAGATGTCGCGGTTGATGTCGATGAGGATGGTATTGATGCGTGCCAGTGTGTCGTACAGTTCGGCCATGTAGTCATGCGGCTCGATCTGGATCGTCATCGGGTTGTAAGTCAGGCCTAGTGATTCCACGAATTTTTTCGCAAAGCTCTCCCAGTCGAAGTGCGGATAGGCGGATAAGTGTGCGTTGAAGTTGCCGACTGCGCCGTTGATTTTGCCGAGGATTTCATTGGCGGCAAGCTGTTTCTGCTGGCGCTGCAGGCGGTACACCACGTTAGCTAGTTCTTTACCCATGGTGGTGGGTGAAGCGGTCTGGCCGTGCGTGCGTGACAGCATAGGCTGGTCAGCCAGCTGGTTTGCCAGTTCGCTCATGCGTGAAACCAGGTTATTCAAAAATGGCAGCATGACGCTGTCGCGTGCACTTTTCAGCATCAGGCCGTGTGACAGGTTGTTGATGTCTTCTGACGTACAGGCAAAGTGGATGAACTCACTGGCTTTTTTGATTTCCGGATTGCCGTCGAATTTTTCCTTCAGCCAGTATTCAAGTGCCTTTACGTCGTGGTTGGTACGCGCTTCAATCGCTTTTACCTGTGAGGCGTCATCTTCGCTGAAATTGGTGATGGCCGCATCAAGCTCCTGTATGGTTTCCGGGCTGAATGCTGCAATTTCAGCAAGCTCTTTTGCATCAGCCAGTGCCTTAAGCCACTCGACCTCTACCCATGCGCGGTGTTTGATCAGTGCATATTCACTGAAGTAAGGACGTAATGCGTCCAGTTTTGATTGGTAACGGCCATCAAGTGGAGATAATGCGTTGAGCGTAGTAAGCGACATAGCGGGGTCTTTCAAACAGCAATAAATAATCCGCTATTTTACCTTAAATTTTAGTTGCCTACGCTTTGCGCTTTTGATTGCATGCTAAAAGCCTGCTAAGAAATTGCTGAACTATTCGTAGAGCTATCATTGCGAGCGTAGCGCGGCAATCCAGTACTTTGTTTTAAAAACAGACCTTAGATTGCCGCGCTACGCTCACAATGACGATGTGACCGCGTTAGTCTAAACTGCTAACATATCCACAAACGCATTGACTGGCATGGCTTCCAGCGTTTTTTGCTCTAAACACAAGGCCAGTATATCCGCTTGTTTTTTAGTATCAAAACGGCGCGCCAGGTTGATCTTGAATTTTTTCACCAGTTCCGGGATGCCTTCACCGCGGCGGCGTCTGTGGCCGATCGGGTATTCCACGGCGATATTCTCAGAGCTGGTGCCGTCTTTGAAGAATACCTGCACTGCGTTGGCGATTGAGCGTTTTTCCGGGTCCAGGTAATCACGGGTGTATTCGACTTTTTCTACGCAGACCATTTTGTCGCGGATTGCATCGATACGCGGGTCTGCGGCAACGGCATCTTCGTAGTCCTGCGCGGTGAGGTTGCCTTTGAGCAGGCCAATCGCTGTCATGTACTGAATGCAGTGGTCGCGGTCCGCAGGGTTGTCGAGCGGGCCGGTTTTGTCGATGATGCGGATCGCGGATTCGTGCGTAGTGATGACAATTTTATCAATGGCGGCGATCTGTTCCATGGTCTGTACGCGGCTGCCGATTTGTTTGTTCAGCTGCAAGGCGCATTCTACAGCGGTTTGTGCGTGGAACTCGGCCGGGAATGAAATCTTGAACAGTACCTGTTCCATCACGTATGAGCCATAAGCGCGCTGGAATTTGAACGCATTGCCTTTGAACAGTACATCGTAGAAGCCCCAGGTTTTGGCGGTGAGCGCAGAAGGGTAGCCCATCTCGCCCTGCATGGTCATCCACGCCAGGCGTACCGCGCGTGAGGTGGCATCGCCGGCCGCCCATGATTTGCGCGAACCGGTGTTTGGGCTATGACGATAGGTGCGCAGGCTCTGACCATCGACAAACGCGTTGGAAACCGCATTGATGATGTCTTCCTTATTGCCGCCCAGCAGCTTGGTGACGACTGCGGTTGATGCGATTTTTACTAAAATGACATGGTCAAGACCAACCCGGTTGAAGCTGTTTTCCAGTGCCAGCACGCCTTGAATTTCATGGGCTTTAATCATTGCAGTGAGTACGTCTTTAACGGTCAGTGGCGCTTTGCCTTCGGCAATGTTCTTGCGTGACATGTAATCGGCCACCGCTAAAATCCCGCCTAAGTTGTCAGATGGATGACCCCATTCTGCGGCCAGCCAGGTGTCGTTGAAGTCTAGCCAGCGGATCATGGCGCCGATGTTGAACGCAGCCAAAATCGGGTCTAACTGATACGATGTGCCGGGCACTTTTGCGCCATTCGGCACTACGGTGCCTGCAATTACCGGTCCTAAAAGTTTGGTACAGGCCGGATAATCCAGCGCCTCAAAGCCGCAGCCTAAAGTATCCATCAGGCAATTGCGGGCGGTGTCAAATGCCTCATCGCTGTTGATTTCATAATCAGCGACATAATTGGCGATGTCGACGAGGACTTGGTCGGGGGCAGGGCGGACGTTGGAGATGTGTGATGACATGGTTTAGCTCTTTAGGTTTTAAAAGTTTTAAATTAGCCACAGATGAACATAGATGCACACGGATAAAAGCAAAATCAAGTTCAGGGTCTTTATCTGTATTGATCAGCGTTCATCTGTGGCTGATAAGGTTTTTAAATGTCGCTCTGGATTGCCGCGGGCTTGCGCCCTCGCAATGACAGAGTGACTTAAGGTCTTTATCTGTGCCCATCTGTGGTTGAATAGTTTTAATCTTTCTGGATTGCCACGCCTTCGGCTCGCAATGACAGAGTGGGGTTTTAACGGTTATTCAACGGCACATACGGGCGGTTTTCCGGCCCGGTATATTCGGCATTCGGGCGGATAATTTTATTATCGATGCGCTGTTCGATGGCATGTGCCACCCAGCCTGTGGTGCGCGAGATCACGAAAATCGGCGTGAACATGCCGGTAGGGATGCCCATCATGTGATAGCTGGATGCGCTGTACCAATCCAGGTTAGGGAACATTTTTTTCTCGCGCCACATGGTGGTTTCAATGCGGTCTGAAATGTCAAACAGGGTCATATTGCCATTGTCTTCGCACAGCCTGCGGCTGACCGCTTTGATGGATTCGTTTCTCGGGTCGGCAATGGTGTAAACCGGGTGCCCGAAACCGATGATGATTTCCTTGCGTGCCATGCGCTGCATGATGTCGGCTTCGGCCTCATCCGCTGATTTGTAGCGTTCGATGATTTCCATGGCCGCTTCGTTGGCGCCACCGTGTTTGGGGCCGCGCAAAGCGCCAATGGCGCCTGTGATGCATGAGTACAAATCGGATAAAGTACCCGCCACCACGCGCGCGGTGAAGGTTGAGGCATTAAACTCGTGCTCGGCATACAGTACCAGCGAGGTGTTCATCGCCTGAATATGCAGGGCTGACGGTTTTTTGCCGTGTAGCAGATGCAGGAAGTGTGCGGCGATTGAATCTTCGTCACTTTCTACAGCGATGCGTTTGTTGTTGTGACTGTAGTGATACCAGTACAGCAATATGGAACTGAAGCATGAGATCAGCCGATCACCCAGGTCTTTTGCAGCCTCGGTGCTGCGGTCGGCGGCTTCCGGTTCCAGCGTACCCAGCATGGAACATCCGGTGCGCATCACGTCCATCGGGTGTGCGTTGGCCGGAATCTGTTCCAGCACGGTTTTCAGTGCCTGTGGGATGCCACGCAGTTTTTTCAGTTTCTGATGATACGCGGCAAGCTGTGCCTGATTGGGCAGTTCGCCGTGGATAAGCAGGTAAGCCACTTCTTCAAACGTGGCGTATTTGGCCAGTTCGATGATGTCGTAACCGCGGTAATGCAGGTCGTTACCGGTGTGGCCTACGGTACAGATCGCAGTGGTGCCGGCAGCGACGCCAGCCAGCGCTACGCCTTTTTTCTTTTTTGGGGCATCAGTAGATGGGATGTCGGCGGTCATACTATTTTTCTCCCTTGAAAAGTGCATCCAGTTTCTGTTCATAGTCGTGGTAGCCGAGATGCTCATATAACTCTGCGCGTGTCTGCATCAGGTTGACCACATTGGCCTGCGTGCCGTCATTGCGCACCGCTTCATATACTTTGAGCGCGGCCTGGTTCATGGCGCGGAAGGCCGATAGCGGGTACAGCACCATGCTCACGTCTACACTGCGCAATGCATTGACGGTGAATAACGGCGTTGCGCCAAATTCGGTAATATTGGCCAGGATCGGTACTTTCACCGCTTCTGCAAACTGCTTGTACATGCCAAGTTCCGTGATTGCCTCCGGAAATAT
>Ga0066472_100154_pt1 | contig 22415 bp, 18 predicted proteins | sample LakWasM106_HOW12_2_FD_59582 | JGI IMG/M metagenome (GOLD analysis project Ga0066472, IMG submission 59582) | Freshwater sediment methanotrophic microbial communities from Lake Washington under simulated oxygen tension - Sediment Metagenome 106_HOW12 | ecosystem: Environmental > Aquatic >...
CGTGCCCGAGGGCCGGCAGATCTTCCCTAATCTCAGCGTGCGCGAGAACCTCGAGGCCTTTGCCGGCAACCGCTGTGCGGCCCGCGAGCCCTGGGATCTGGAGCGCGTCTATGCGCTGTTCCCGCGCCTGCAGGAGCGCAGCGCCCATATGGGCAACCAGCTCTCCGGCGGCGAGCAGCAGATGCTCGCGATCGGCCGCGCCCTCATCACCAACCCGCAGCTGCTGGTGCTGGACGAGGCCACCGAGGGCCTGGCGCCGCTGATACGCGAGGAGATCTGGCGCTGCCTGCGCACCCTGCGCGAGGCCGGGCAGACGATTCTGGTGGTGGACAAGTATGTGAAGCGCCTGATCGCGCTGGCCGACCAGCACCACATCGTCGAGCGCGGCCAGCTGGTGTGGAGCGGCGACTCCGCGGCCCTCGATGCCGATCACACGCTCTGGCAGCGCTACCTGGGAGTCTGACGATGAGCATCTGCTACCAACGACAGGAACTGGTGCGCTTCGGCCATTGCGACCCGGCCGGCATCGTCTTCTACCCGCGCTATTTCGAGATGCTCAACGCCTGCGTGGAAGACTGGTTCACGCTGGGCCTGGGCGTCGACTATGCCGAGCTGCTGGGGCCGCGCCGGGTGGGCATGCCGACCGTGCAGCTGAACACCGAGTTCAAGCGCGTCAGCCGCATGGGCGAGCTGCTGACCCAGACCATCACCATCGTGAAACTCGGCCGCAGCTCGCTGACGCTGGACGTGCGCTTCAGTGGCAGCGATGGCGATGATGATGACGAGCGCGTGGCCTTTCAACAGGTGCTGGTGTGCACCTCGCTGGCGACCCACCGCCCCATCCCCTTTCCCGATGACCTGCGCGCCGCCCTCGAGCGTGCGCAAGGAGTGACCCCATGAGCAGCAGTAACAGCAGCAACGACAAGACCATCCTGCAACCCGCGGGCTGGGCCGCCCCCAAGGGCTATGCCAACGGCGTGGCCGCCACCGGCCGCCAGGTCTTCGTGGCCGGGCAGATTGGCTGGAATGCGCAATGCCAGTTCGAGAGCGATGACTTCATCGCGCAGGTGCGCCAGACCCTCGTCAACATCAAGGCCGTGCTGGCCGAGGCCGGCGCCGGGCCCGAGCACATCTGCCGCATGACCTGGTATGTCATCGACAAGCGCGAGTACCTGGCGCGCGGCCGCGAGGTGGGCCAGGCCTACCGCGAGGTGCTGGGCCGCGAGTATGGCGTGGCGATGAGCGCGGTGCAGGTGGCGGCGCTGATGGAGGACCGCGCGAAGGTGGAGATCGAGGTGACGGCGGTGGTGGTCTGAGCCGCCGCTTAACCTTGGCAGGCCAAGCGAATTCAAGGGGGAACGAGTACGCCGCGAACGCCAGTCCGCTCGATAGCGCGCTGCACCAGGCCTCGGCTCTTTGCCTCGTCTACGAAGACACGCAGGTAGGCCAGGCCGGCCGAATCGCGGCCCTTGGGGATCGTCAGTGCCTGTTCCTCTGTACCGGGCCGTCCGTCCAGCACCTGGGATCCGGGGACGCGCGGAGCGATGTCGTACAGATTCGTCTTCTGGGCGCCTATGACGTCGGCCTCACCCTTCCTGAGCAATTCGATCAATGCCGATAGGTCTCGACCGCGAACGATGGAGGCGTGCGTAAGTGCTTTGGTGAGTGCAAGGTCGGAGGAACTGCTTGCGACGAGCGCCAGACGTACACCGGGGCGGTCGACCTCATTGAGCGATGCGATGCGTGTTCCAGCCGGCACAAGGTAGCCGTATTCAACGACGAGGTGTGGTTGCGCAAAGTCAAACAGCGACTGGCGCTCTTGCATCACCCCAAGGGAGCCGACGTCCCATTCACCTGCTTGTCCTGCCGCCAGGTACGCCTTCGGGTTCGGATAGACGATGGGCTCGTACACCACGGCCAGACGCGCCGCGAGTTCGCGCCCCAAGTCATGCGATATGCCCCTCAACTCACCGGAGTAGGGGTCCCGGATGGCGTGGACGGGAACGCTGATGAGTCCTACGCGGAGCGCCCCCGTTGGAGCGAGCGCGCGGCGAGCCGCTTCATGCGGATCCTCTGATGTAGTCGCGCATGCAGCGACGAAAAGCGAGAAAAGAGCGCTAGCGACAGTTCGGTGGAACGACATGGCTCACCTTTCGCGTCGCACCAAGCCGCAACTTCCGATCGACGGCACCGGCAGGGGCGGCGATGAGATCCTAGCCCCGAGCACGGCCGTCGCAAAGCAAGACTGGGCGAAGGGGCCCGCGAGCGAGGCCTGCCCCTGTCTCAGCCCCCGCGCCGCGCCGCCAAAAACGCTTCCCGCAACGCCGGCGCCGAGTCCTGCCGCCAGGCCGCAAACACGCGGCTGCGTTCCATGGTCTCGGCCAGGGGCTTGAACACCGCGCCCTGGATGCCGGCCTCGCGGAACGCCGCCGGCACGATGGACACGCCCAGGCCGCGCGCCACCAGGGACACCACCGAGAGCCAATGCCGGCCCTCGTGCTGCAGGCGCGGGTAGAAGCCCTGCTGGCGGCACATCTCGACGATGCGCGCGTGATAGTCCGGCGAGCCGCGGCGCGAGAACAGGATGAAGGGCTGGTCGCTCAGACTGGCCAGCGCCACGCGGCGCTTGGCCGCGGCCGCGTGCGTCTCGGGCAGGCAGGCCAGGAAGGGCTCGTCATAGAGCGCCTCGCAGGCCAGCGCCGGGGGCAGGCGGTCGGTGTGCAGCAGGGCCAGATCCAGCTCCTCCTGCAGCAAGGCCTGGATCTGGTCCTGCGAGTTCAGCTCGATCACCACCACCTCCACGCGCGGGTGCGAGGCCTGGAAGGCCTGCAGCCAGTCCGGCAGGCCGTGGAAGAGCGTGGAGCCGACGAAGCCCAGGCGCAGCCGGCCCACCTCGCCGGCCTGCACCTCGCGGGCCTGGGCGCAGGCATCCTCGAAGCGCCCCAGCAGGGCCTGGGCGCTGGTGCGGAAGCTTTCGCCTGCGGGTGTCAGGCGCACGCCCTTGCTGTCGCGGTCCAGCAGGCGCGCACCCACCGCCGCTTCCAGCTGCTGCAGCGCCACCGACAGCGGCGGTTGCGACATCGCCAGGCGCTGCGCCGCACGCCCGAAATGCAGTTCCTCGGCGAGGGCCAGGAAGTAGCGCAGATGGCGCAATTCCACGCGGGACAGGGCGGCGGCTGCGGTGGAGGTGGCCATATTCGTTGCCTATCGTTGAATGGCTAGAGAGTATTGGACACGAATCGTCGCACAGGGAATACTTGCCGACCAGACGGGCACGGGAAATATCCCGGTGCATGGCAGATACGACAGGAGATGAACATCATGGCCACCAAGGCAAGCTTCCATTGGGACGACCCGCTGCTGCTGAACGAGCAGCTCAGCGACGATGAGCGCATGGTGCGCGACGCCGCCGCCGCCTATTGCCAGGAGCGCCTGGCACCGCGCGTGCTGGAGGCCTTCCGCCACGAGCGCACCGATCTGGAGATCTTCCGCGAGATGGGTGCGATCGGCCTGCTGGGCCCCACCATCGCGCCCGAGTACGGCGGCCCCGGGCTCAACTACGTGGCTTATGGCCTGATCGCCCGCGAGGTCGAGCGCGTGGACTCGGGCTACCGCTCGATGATGAGCGTGCAGAGCTCGCTGGTGATGGTGCCCATCAATGAATTCGGCAACGAGGCCACCAAGCAGAAGTACCTGCCCAAACTGGCCAGCGGCGAGTGGATCGGCTGTTTCGGCCTGACCGAACCCAACCACGGCTCCGACCCCGGCTCCATGATCACGCGCGCCAAGAAGGTGGCCGGCGGCTACAGCCTCACCGGCAGCAAGATGTGGATCACCAACAGCCCGGTGGCCGATGTCTTCGTGGTCTGGGCCAAGGACGACGAAGGCGCGATCCGTGGCTTCGTGCTGGAGAAGGGCTTCAAGGGCCTGAGCGCGCCGGCCATCCATGGCAAGGTGGGCCTGCGTGCCTCCATCACCGGCGAGATCGTCATGGACGAGGTGTTCTGCCCTGAGGAGAACGCCTTCCCCGAGGTGCGCGGCCTGAAGGGCCCGTTCACCTGCCTGAACAGCGCCCGCTACGGCATCGCATGGGGCGCCTTGGGCGCGGCCGAGGATTGCTGGCACAAGGCGCGCCAGTACGTGCTGGACCGCAAGCAGTTCGGCAAACCCCTGGCCGCGAACCAGCTGGTGCAGAAGAAGCTGGCCGATATGCAGACCGAGATCACCCTGGGCCTGCAAGGCTGCCTGCGCCTGGGCCGCATGAAGGACGAGGGCACGGCGGCGGTGGAGATCACCTCCATCATGAAGCGCAACAGCTGCGGCAAGAGCCTGGAGATCGCCCGCACCGCGCGCGACATGCTGGGCGGCAACGGCATCAGCGACGAATTCGGCATCGCCCGTCATTTGGTGAACCTGGAAGTGGTGAACACCTACGAGGGCACGCACGACATCCATGCGCTGATCCTGGGCCGTGCGATGACGGGCATCGCCGCCTTCTGAGCCCGGCCGTGCAGCACCGCCCTGGCATCGCCTTCATCGGTGCCGGCCGCCTGGCGCAAAGCCTGGCACCGGCGCTTGCGGCGGCGGGCTGGCCGGTGTTGGCGGTGGGCAGCCGGCGCAGCGAGAGCGCGCTCGCGCTGGCCGCGCGCCTGCCCGATTGTCAGGCCCTGCCGATGGCGCAGGCGGTGGCCACGGCCGAGCTGGTCTTCATCACCACGCCCGACGACGCGATTGCCGGCACGGTGGCCGCCTTACCCTGGCGGCGCGGCCAGATGGCGCTGCATTGCAGCGGCGCCACCGCGCTGGACGCACTCGACGCGGCGCGTGCCGCCGGCGCGCTGGTGGGTGGCTTTCACCCGCTGCAGATCTTTTCCGACCCCGAGACCGCGCGCGCGCTGCTGGCTGGCACCAGCGTGGCCATCGAGGCCGAGGCAGGCTTGCAGGCGCTGCTGCATCGGCTCGCCCATGACATGGGCATGAAGCCCTTTGCGCTCCCGCCGGGCAGCCGCGCGGCCTATCACGCGGCGGCGAATCTGGCGGCCAGCTTTCTGCTCTCGATGTTGGACGAGGCCTGCCAGGTCTGGGCTGTGGCCGGCCTGCCGGCCGAGCAGGCGCTGGAGGCCTTGCTGCCGCTGTCGCGCGGCACCTTGGCGGCGGCCCAGCAGCGCGGCCTGGCGGGGGCGCTATCGGGCCCGATCTCGCGTGGTGACGCCGCTGTGGTGGCCGGCCATCTGCAGGCGCTGCAGGCCATGGGCCCGGCGCATGCGGCCTTCTACCGCGAACTGTCGCGGCGCCAGCTGCTGCTGGCGGCGCAGGCCGGGCGCCTGAGCGCCGCGCAGCAGGCCGCGCTGGCCCGCCTGATCGACGATTGATCCAGGATTCCTCCGCGTCCGTCGTGGCTTGACGGTTTATGTCCAAATGCATAGCATGATATATATATAGCTATGCGAAATGAACCATGGTGCAGGACATCGTCAAGGAACTCGGCCATCTGAGCCTGGGCACGCGCTTCAAGCGCATCGGTGATCAGCTGCAGGCGCAGGCGCAGGCGCTGCTGGCGGCGGCGGGCATGGACATGCCGGCCTCCCACTTTCCCTTGCTGGCCGCGCTGGACCGGCTGGGCCCCTTGGGGGTCGGCGAGCTGGGCCAGGCGGTGGGCGTCAGCCAGCCGGTGGTCAGCCGCTCGCTGCGTGGGCTTGAAGCCGAGGGGCTGGTGCAGTCGGCCGGCGTCGAGGGCGATCTGCGCATGCGTCGCGTGCGGCTCAGCCGCAAGGGGCAGCAGCTGGTGCGGCGCGCCCAGGCCGAGGTCTGGCCGGCCATCGAGGCAGCGGTGGCGCAGGCCTGCGCGAGCCTGCAGGGCAGTCTGCTGGAGCAACTGGCGGGCCTGGAGGCCGCGCTCAGCGAGGCGCCGCTGCAGCAGCGCGCCGGCATCCGCTTATCCACGCCCGCACGGGCGCAGCGCCGCGGGAGGGCGCCAGCATGATGATGAACACCGAGGATCTCGATCGGCCCGTCTGGGCCACGCTCAGGCAGGCGCCGCATTGGGCCGAAGGCGGCGATCTGGCGCTGCGCTTTCAGCGCGACGTCAACCTGTTCGCCTCGGCGCGCGATGACAGCGCAGCCAGCCTGGCGGCGCTGTGCGAGCTGGTGGGGGCGGGCGACACCGTCTATGTGCTGCAGGTGCCCGCCATCCGCGTGCCGGACGGCCTGGTGGCCTTGCGCGAGGCCAGCGGCGTGCAGATGTTGGCCGGCCGCGCCGTCGCGCCGCCGGATGGCGCCGGTGACGATGCGGCCATCGTCGAACTCGGCGATGCCGATGCCGCCGAGATGCTGGCGCTGGCGCGCCTGACCGAGCCCGGGCCCTTTCTGGCGCGCACCCACCGCATGGGCCGCTTTGTGGGCGTGCGCATCGGCGGCCGCCTCGCGGCCATGGCCGGCGAGCGCATGCGCTTTCCCGGCGCCACCGAGCTGAGCGGGGTCTGCACCCACCCGGACTTCCGCGGCCGCGGTCTGGCACGGCGCCTGTCGGCGGCTGTGACGGCGGCCATCCAGCAGCGCGGCGAGCAGGCCTTTCTGCACGCCTGGGCGAGCAACCGGGCCGCGATCGCCCTCTACGAAGGCCTGGGCTTCGTGCAGCGCACCGAGGTCAAGGTGGCGGTGCTGCAGCGGGCCGACTGAGGCTCAAACGCTGGGCCAGACCCCCGCCTGCACGTCCAGGCGCGTGTACCAGTCGGAGGGCAGGGTGCCGGCCCACACCAGGTTGTGGTGCGGCAGCAGGCGCTTCTTGGCAAAGGTCATGCGCGCATCGGCCAGCGAGAGCAGGCTGCGTGCGCTCCAGTCCTTGCCGGCCGGGCTGGCGGCCACGCCCAGGGTGATGGTGAGGCGGGCCGGGCCCTCGGTGCCGGCGAACGCGGCTTCCACCGCGGCGCGCAATTGCTCGGCCACGGCCGAGGCGGCGAGCACATCATGGCCGGGCAGCAGCACCACGAATTCATCGCCACCCAGATGGCTCAGCTGCGCACCCGCGGGGATGGCGCCGCTCAGCGTGTCGGCCAGCTTCAGCAGCACGGCCTGCGCGGCATCGGCGCCCTGGCTGTCCTGGTAGGCCTTGAAATGGTCCAGATCCAGGGTCAGCAGGGAGAGCACCTTGCCGCTGCTGCGCGCTTGCGTGGCGGCTTGCTCCAGTTGTTCCAGCATGGCCTTGCGGTCGGGCAGTGTCGTCAGAACTTCATCCAAGGCCAGGGTCGAGGGCATCACAAACTCCAAGGGGATCGATGAGCCATGCTAGTGAGGCGCGCAGGCCTTCCCCATGCTCCAAAACCCTGGGGCTTGCGACAGGTCAATGTTTCAGCGGCTGTGCGAGGTCAGCTTGGCCAGCGGTGACGCCAGGCTGATGCCGGGCGCGGCGCGGCGCGCGCGTTGCGGACTGGGCGCGGTGGCCGGGTCCTGCTCGTCCAGGTCTTCCTGTGCCGAGCCGGTCAGCAGACCCACGCCGTCGGGGCTGCGGCGCATCGCCACGCCCACGGTGAGGATGTCGATCACCAGCAGGTGCAGGATGCGGCTGACCATGGGCAGGTGGGTGGAGACGTCCTCCACATGGTCGACGATCAGGGCCGCATCGGCCTTGCGCGCCAGCGGCGACTGGCTGGCGGTGATGGCCAGGATGGCGGCGCCGCGCTCGCGCGCCGCCTCGGCCACCGCCATCAGCTCGGGCAGCTTGCCGCTGCTGCTGATGATGACCGCCACGTCGTTGGGCTTGAGCGTCTGCGCCGCCAGCAGCTGGAGGCGCGGATCGGTGTAGGCGCCGCTGGAAATGCCGAAGCGCAGGAACTTGAACTGCGCATCCTGCGCCACCACGCCGTAGTGGCCGACGGCGAAGAACTCCACGCGCGGCGCATGCACCAGCAGCTCGATGGCGCGATCGATCATGTCGCGGTTCAGCTGGCTGCGCACCTGCAGGATCGCCGAGGCGGTATTGCCCAGCACCTTGGCGCCCAGCTCGATCATGCTGTCGTCGTTGGTGACCTGGGTGTGCGTGACCGGCACCGTGCCGGTGAGGCCCGAGGCCAGGCGCAGCTTGAAGTCCGACAGGCCCTCGCAACCCAGCGAGCGGCAGAAGCGGATCACCGTGGGCTGGCTCACCGCCGCGGCCTTGGCGATCTCGGCGATCGGGTCGTTGAGCGCCTTGCGCGGATGCGCCAGCACATGCTCGGCCACGCGCAGCTCCGCGGGCGAGAGCTCGCTGCGGGCACGCCGGATCTGCTCCAGGATGGCCGAGCCCGGCGAGTGCTCGAGGCTGCGCAGCTGCGCCTCCAGGATCGCCGAGGCGCCCTTGAAGGTGGCATGCTCGGCGGTGATCACGAAGGTCGGGATCGCCGCCACATAGCTGCTGAAGCGGCCCTTCTGCTCGAAGCGGGCGCGGAACTGCGAACGGTCGAAATACTCGCCCAGGCGCGGCACGATGCCGCCGCCGATATAGATGCCGCCCAAGGCGCCCAGCGTCACCGCCAGGTTGGCCGCGGCCGTGCCCAGCAGGGCGCAGAACAGCTCCAGGGTCTGCACGCACACCGGGTCGCTGGCCTCCAGCGCGCGCTGGGTGATGTCAGGCGCATGCAGCTCCAGCGCGGGCGCCTTCAGGTAGTCGGCCATGGCGCGGTACATCAGCTCCAGGCCGGGGCCGGAGAGCAGGCGTTCGAACGAGACATGCTCGAACTCTTTCCATGCATGGCGCAGCAGCGCGATCTCGCGCTCGTCGCGCGGCGAGAAGCTGGTGTGACCGCCCTCGGTGCCCAGCGCGATCCAGCCATCGCCAGCCGGGATCAGGCCCGACACGCCCAGGCCCGAGCCCGAGCCCAGGATGCCGATCACGCTGTTGGCGCGCGCCTCTCCGCCGCCCACCTGGCGCAGCTCGCTGCCACGCAGGCGTGGCAAGGCCATCGCCAGCGCGGTGAAGTCGTTCACCACCACCAGGGTGTCCAGGCCAAGGCGCTGGCGCATGTCCTCGATCGAGAACTCCCAGTGGTAGTTGGTCATGCGCACCTGGTCGCCCTCCACCGGGTTGGCGATGGCGATGGCGGCATGCGCGATCTGCACCGCCGGCAGGCTGCCCAGGTAGGCGCTCACCGCGGCGTGGAAGTCGGCGTGGTCGGCGCAGCGCAGCGAAGAGATATGACCGAACTCGCCCGGCGCCGTCTCCAGCGCGAAGCGGGCATAGGTGCCGCCGATGTCGGCGATCAGCCGGGGGCTGTCGAAATCAAGCATGAATGAATGTGTGATGCGCGGGCTGGGGCGTGCGAGGGCAAATGGCGCTGGGCCATGAGCGCGTGATTATGGCCGCGCCCGTCCGGGCTGCCGAAAGGGTTCGCCCCAGGGCAACGCCTGAGCACTCTCCGGAGATGAAATGTAGTGTGACTACAAGTCGACTTCAATGCAAGCGGCTGCCGTTGGCGTCGATTTTTCGGCATTCCTTTGGCAATAGCGGGCGATTTCTTCAGTGAAAACCCGCGAGATGGGGCCGCTTCGGGCTCGGCTGGTGCTTCGGCTCTTGTGTTGGTGATGTAGTTTTGCTACCTTTCGGGCCGTACACAAGATGCCGCTGGAATTGATGACCGTGCCCCATTTGTCGAACAACGCAAGCCCGAGCGCGGAGGCCTATCCCTGGTTGGTGGCCGATGTGGGTGGCACCAATGCCCGCTTTGGTTGGGTGGCCGGCCCGGATTCGGGGGTGCAGCATGTGCAGGCCCTGTCGGTGCCGGCGCATCGCGGCCTGGCGGAGGCGGCGCGCGTCTATCTGGCCGGCCTTGCGGGCCGGGTGCCGGAGGCGCGGCCGCGCCGCGCCGCACTGGCCGTGGCCACCGCCGTCACCGGCGACCAGGTCGATTTCACCAACAGCCATTGGGCGTTCTCACGCCAGCAGCTGCAGGCGGAGCTGGGGCTGGAGGCCTTGCTGGTCTTGAATGACTTCGAGGCGCTGGCGCTGTCGCTGCCGCGCCTGCGCGCGGCGCAATTGCGCGCCCATGGTGAGCTGCCCCTGCCGAGCGGCTGCCTGGCGGTGATCGGCCCGGGCACCGGGCTCGGTGTTGCTGGTGTGGTGCAGACCGCGCATGGCTGGGTGGCGCTGCCGGGGGAGGGTGGGCATGCCACGCTGGCCGCCACCAATAACTTCGAGAGTGAGTTGCTGGCACTGGTGCGCGAGGACCATGTGCATGTCTCGGCCGAGCGCCTGCTGTCGGGCATTGGCCTGCCGCTGCTGCATGGTGCGATGGCGCGCCTGCTCGGGGGCGCGCCGCTGCAGGCGTTGAGTCCGGAGCTGATCGTGGAGCGCGGCGTGGCGGAGCAGGACGAGTTGTGCGCGCGCACGCTGGACCAGTTCTGTGCCTTCCTGGGTGGCTTTGCCGGCAACGTGGCGCTCACGCTCGGTGCGCGCGGCGGTGTCTACATCGGCGGCGGCATCGTGCCGCGCCTGGGTGAACGCTTCTTCTGCTCCGAGTTCCGTCGGCGCTTCGAGGCCAAGGGGCGGTTTGAGCCTTATCTGCGCGGCATCCCCAGCGCCTTGATCACCGACACCCTGGCGGCCCTGGGTGGTGCCGCCTTGGCGATCGAGCAATTGGAGGCGTGATCGCCCGCTGCATCGGTGTCGATCAATTTGCGAATGTAGTCAAAGTACAAATGCGACACCGCGTAAACCTGTTTCTGGATGCCAAAGGTCACGAAAAATACGTATAAACCCTTGGTTATCCGATGGAATTTTCTGGAATTGTGGCGAAAAAGTGAGATTAAGGGTTTGTGTTAGCTAGTCTTGTGATCTAGTTTTAGTACAAAATTTCTGTCATCGTTGGTTCTGGATTCCCTGTAGGCGCATTGCGTCGAATCCCAGCAGGGGCATGTGTTGTTGCAAAAAGCTTCAGGAGACAAGCAATGAAGAGTTCGCAAACGAAGCGCGAGTTGTTCCGGGTCAATCCCGTTACGGCTGGCTGCCTGGTCTTGATGATCGCGGCCGGTGGCGCGCAGGCGCAGACCACCGACAAGCTCGACACCGTGGTGGTGACCGGTATCCGCAAGGGCATCGAAGACGCCATCTCGGTCAAGAAGCAATCGGACTCCATTGTTGAGGCCATCTCCGCCGAAGACATCGGCAAGCTGCCCGACGCCAGCGTGGCCGAGTCGATCTCGCGCCTGCCCGGCGTGACCGCACAGCGCAGCGCCGTGACCGGCCGTGCTTCGCAGGTCAGCGTGCGCGGCATGTCGCCCGACTTCAACGGCGGCCTGCTGAATGGCCGCGAGCAAGCCTCCACCGGCAGCAGCCGCGGCGTGGAATTCGACCAATACCCGGCCGAGCTGCTGGGCAGCGTGGTGGTCTACAAGACGCCGGACGCTTCGCTGATGGGTCAGGGCCTGTCGTCCACCATCGACCAGCAGACCGTGCGCCCGCTGAGCTTTGCCAAGCGCACCACGGCGATCAACTACCGCAAGGAACACACGACCAAGGCCGAGGACCAGCCCGGCTTCGGCACCGGCAGCGGCGATCGCGCCTCGCTGTCCTACATCGACCAGTTCGCCGATCGCACCGTGGGTGTGGCGCTGGGCCTGACCAAGTCCAAATCCAAGGGCGGTGGCCGTCCGAACTTCAACACCTGGGGTGGCTGGGTGGCCGACGTTGACTACAACGGCGGCAAGGTGAAGACGCCTGGCGGCTTCACGACCGACATCGAGAGCACCGACTTCGACCGCACCGGCGCGATGGCCGTGCTGCAGTACAAGCCCAACAAGGACTTCGAGACCATCCTGGATGCGTTCTGGTCCAAGGGCAATTTCTCGGTCAAGAAGCGCGGCCTGGAAGGCCCGGTGGGCGGCCTTTCGGCAGGCGCGAACGACACCGGCGGCACGCTGATCAATGCCACGGTCTCGGGCGGCGTGGCCACGGCCGGCACCTTCACCAACTGGAAGGGCGTGATCCGCAACCACAACGAGGACTACACCGACGAGTTGAAGTCCGTGGGTTGGGCCAACAACCTGAAGGCGGGCGGCTGGACGCTGAAGAGCGACCTGTCCTACTCCGACGTGAAGAAGGTCTCCGAGCGCTTCGAGACCACCGCTGGCCTGCCTGGCAACACCACCAACGTCAAGGACACGCTCTCCTACACCGGCTTCGACGGCAAGAACCTGGCCGACGTGAAGTACACCAGCGGCCTGAACTACGCCGACCCCAGCATCATCAAGCTGACCGACGTGCAGGGCTGGGCCGGCGCCAACGGCGTGCAGGACGGCTATTACGCCAACCCGGTCACCACCGACAAGATCAAGTCGCTGCGCCTGAGCGGCAAGCGCGACGTGGAGCTGGGCCCTCTGGTGGCGTTCGACATCGGTGCCAACTACACCGACCGCAGCAAGGAGCGCATCACGCGTGAAGGCGCACTGGTGATCCTGGGCGGCCTGAATGCCGACGGCTCGGTGAAGAACCGCCTGATCTCGGCCGACATGCCCAACCCCAGCACCGGCGTCGGCGGCCTGACGGGCATCCCGACCCTGAACTGGAATCCTGCCGGCTCGGTGGGCTCGGTCTACCAGCTCAATGCCTGGTCCGACCATGACATCGTGGGCAAGAGCTGGGGCGTCGAGGAGAAGGTCACCACCGCCTACTTCAAGGGCGATATCGACACCACCGTCGGCAGCCTGCCGGTGCGCGGCAATATCGGCCTGCAGGTGCAGAACACGCGCCAGACGGCCACCGGCTTCAAGGTCGAGCAGGCCACTTGCGACGGCGGCACCCACCAGTGCCAGTACTCCGGCGTGAGTGCCACGCACAGCTTCAACGATGTGCTGCCCAACCTGAACCTGTCTGCCGATCTGGGCAGCGATCAGGTGGTGCGCTTCGGTGTGGGCCGCGTGCTGGCTCGTCCGAACATGGAAGACATGAAGGGCACCATCGACTTCAGCCTGAAGTCCGATGTGACCCCGGCGCGCCTGAACGGCTCCGGCGGCAACCCCTACCTCGAGCCCTTCCGCGCCGACGCGCTGGACCTCTCCTACGAGAAGTACTTTGGCAAGAAGGGCTACATCAGCGTGGCCGGCTTTGCCAAGAAGCTCAAGACCTACATCCTGAAGGTCGACCAGGTGTTTGACTTCGCGTCCTACCTGACGCCGGGTTCGACGCTGCCGCCGAGCGGCAGCACGGTGGGCTTCCTGAGCCGTCCCTTCAATGGCTCGGGCGGCAATATCCACGGTGTCGAGCTGGCCGTGAACGTGCCGCTGAACATGGTGTTCGATGCCCTGGATGGCTTCGGCGTGATGGTCAACTACTCCAACACCAGCAGCTCGCTGAAGCTGCCGGCCGCGGCCTTCCAGACCCAGAACGTCAACATCCCGTCGATCCCGCTGCCGGGTCTGTCCAAGCAGGTCACCAACCTGCGCGCCTACTACGAGAAGCATGGCTTCCAGATCGCCGTGGCCGCCCGCAAGCGCTCGGACTTCCTGGGCTCGATCTCGGACTACCAGGACAAGACCCAGCTGGTCTTCATCAAGGGTGACACCCAGGTCGATCTGCAGGCCTCGTACGAGTTCAACGATGGCTACCTGAAGGGTCTGTCGGTGCTGGCCCAGGCTGGCAATCTGACCAACTCCGAGCTGGCCTATTACGACGCTGCGAACGGCAACACCACCGATCGCAAGAAGTTCGGCAAGACCTATATGCTGGGCCTGAACTACAAGTTCTGAGCGCGCTGAGCCAACAGGTGTTTGTGCTCCCCAAGGGGCCGGGCACCTGATCTATTCTCGCGGGGGACCAAAGAGCACTTTGGTTCCCCGTTTTTCATTTCGTGAGGCATGAGCATGATGCAGCCGGCACTTCTGAAAACAATCGTCATCGTGGGCGGCGGCACCGCCGGCTGGATGACGGCATCGGCCCTGGCCACCACCCTGCGCGGCCGTTACCAGATTCGCGTGGTGGAGTCCGACGAGATCGGCATCGTGGGTGTGGGCGAGGCCACCATCCCGATGATCCAGCTCTTCAACAAGGTGGTGGGCATCGACGAGAACGAGTTCATGCGCGCCACCCAGGGCAGCTTCAAGCTCGGCATCGAGTTCGTCAACTGGGGCAAGCTGGGCGACCGCTATATGCACGGTTTCGGCCCGATCGGCCAGGCGCTCTGGACCGTGCCCTTCGAGCAGTACTGGCGCAAGATGCATGCGCTCGGCCGCGCCCAGGGGCTGGAGAACTACTCCATCACCCGCATGGCTTGCAAGGCCAACAAGTTCATGCCCCCGCGCCACGATGTGGAGAACTCGCCGCTCAACCACATCGCTTACGCCTATCACTTCGATGCCAGCCTGTATGCGCGCTATCTGCGCAAGCTCTCGGAAGAGCGCGGCGTGCGGCGCACCGAGGGCAAGATCACCCATGCCACGCAGCGCGCCGGCGATGGCCACATCGACGCCGTGGTGCTGGAAAGCGGCGAGCGCGTGGAGGGCGATCTCTTCATCGACTGCTCGGGCTTCCGCGGCCTGCTGATCGAGCAGACGCTCAAGACCGGCTACGACGACTGGACCCATTGGCTGCCCTGCGACCGCGCGCTGGCCGTGCCCTGTGAATCGGTACCGGTGCTCACGCCGTATACGCGCTCCACCGCGCATCGTGCCGGCTGGCAATGGCGCATCCCCCTGCAGCACCGCACCGGCAATGGTCACGTGTTCTGCAGCAACGCCATCAGCGAGGACGAGGCCGCGGCAACCTTGCTGGCCAATCTGGATGGCAAGCCGCTGGCGGACCCGCGTCTGATCAAGTTCGTCACCGGCATGCGCCGCAAGACCTGGAACAAGAACGTCATCGCCATCGGCCTGGCCAGCGGCTTCCTGGAGCCGCTCGAGTCCACCAGCATCCACCTGATCCAGGCCACCATCCAGCGCCTGATCGACTACTTCCCCGATCAGGGCTTCAGCCAGACCGACATCGACGAGTTCAACCGCCAGAACCGCTTCGAGTACGAGAGCATCCGCGACTTCATCATCCTGCATTACCACGCAAATCAGCGCACCGATTCCGAGTTCTGGAAGGCCTGTGCGGCCATGGCGGTGCCCGAGTCGCTGCAGCGCAAGATGGCGCTCTACCAGTCGCGCGGCCGCATCGTGCGCTTCAACAACGAGTTGTTCTCCGAGGTCGGCTGGCTGCAGGTGATGGAAGGGCAGAACCTCGCGACCCAGGGCTACAACCCGCTGGCTGACCTGCTGCCCGAGGGCGATACGGCCGACTACCTCGAGAGCGTGCGCGGCGTGATTGCGAAATGCGTGGACGTGATGCCGGACCATGCGGCCTATATCCAGCAGCACTGTGCGGCGCCAAAGAAGATGTAGTTTGATTACGAAAACTCGTCGGATGTCCGGGAAAACCATGCAAATATAGGTTTTGCAATCGTTATCAATGCGTAGTAAAACTACGTCATGTTGAGAAAGCACATCACCAGGCGGCAGTTCACGGCTTCCGGCATGGCGCTCGCCACCGGCCTGGCGTCGGCGGCCCCCGCGGCCCCGGCGCCCCTGGTGATCTGGTTTACCGTCGAAGGGGCCAAGGGCATGCGGCGTGTGGCCGAGGCCTTCAGCGCGGCCACCGGCGTGCCGGTGGTGGTGGAAACGCCCGACGACGGCCCTTCCAAGTTCCAGCAGGCCGCGTCCGCGGGCAAGGGTCCGGACATCTACATCTACACCCACGACCGCATCGGCGAGTGGGTGGCGGGCGGCCTGCTGCATGCGGTGACGCCGGGCAGGGCGCTGCGCGAGGACATCGATGCGCTGGCCTGGGATGGCTTTGCCTGGCGCGGCCGCAGCTGGGGCTACCCCTATGCGATCGAGGCGGTGACCCTGCTCTACAACAAGGCACTGGTGGCGCGGCCACCGGCCAGCTTCGACGAGGTGTTCGAGCTGGACGCGCAATTGTCGCGGCAGGGTCGCAAGGCCATGCTGTGGGACTACACCAATGCCTATTTCAGCTGGCCGCTGTTCTCGGCCCATGGCGGCTACGCCTTCAAGCGCCGCGTCGACGGCAGCTACGACGCCCGTGACACCGGCCTTGGCTCGCCCGGCGCGTTGAAGGGCGCGGAACTGCTGGCGCGCATGATCCGGGAGGGCCTGATGCCGGCGGGCATCGGCTATGCCGAGATGGAGGCCGCGCTGGCCCAGGGGCGCGTGGCCATGATGATCAACGGGCCCTGGGCCTGGGTGAATCTGCAGCGCGCCGGCATCGATTTCGGCGTGGCCCGCATCCCCATGGTGGAAGGCCGCGCCGCCGCGCCCTATGTGGGCGTGAAGGGCGTGATGATCAACCGCGCCACGCGCCAGCGCGAGCTGGCGGTGGAGTTCATCGAGCATTACCTGCTCACGCCCGAGGGCCTGCGGCTGGTGAACCAGGCCGAGCCGATCGGCGCGCCGGCCAGCCGGCGCTTCTATGCCGAGCTGCTGGCCGACCCGCGCCTGGGCCCCAGGATCGCCGGCATCATGGCCTCGGCCAAGGACGGCATGCCCACGCCCTGCATCCCGGAGATGGGGCGCTTCTGGGCCGCGATGAAATCCTCGCTGACCAATCTCAGCGAGGGCCGGCAGACGCCCGCCGAGGCCATGGCCGCGGCGGTGCGTCGCATCCGGGAGGGCGCATGAGCCCCGCACGGCCGCCCGAAGGGGCGAACTCCCGTTTGGCGGGACAGCGCGTAGCGCGAAGGGTGCCCCAATGAGCGTTGCGCTGCTGCTGCGCCTGCTGCTGCCCGCCGCGGTGCTGGGGCTCTTGTATGCGCTGATGGGCGTGTATGCCAGCGGCCAGACCCTGCTGGCCGCCATGCTGCTGGCGGTGGGCGCGCTGGCGATCTGGACCTACAGCTCGCCGCGTACCGGCGCGCTGCGCTACCTCTTTCCTGGCGTGGCCGCGGCCCTGGTGTTCGTGGTCTTCCCCATGCTTTACACCTTCGGCCTGGGCTTCAGCAACTACAGCGCCAGGAATCTGCTGGACTTCGAGCGCGCGCGTGCCTATCTGCTGGAGGAGCGCATTCGCGAGCAGGGCTCGGAGCGCGAGTTCAGCCTGCACCGCGAGGGCGACGGCCTGCGCCTGCTTCTGACCGGCGCCGCGGGCGAGCTGCTGACGCCGCGCTTCCGGCCCGATGCCGAGCACCCGCAAGACCTGCCCCTGGTGGCGGCGGGCGAGACGCTGGCCGCCCCCCTGGCCATGGCGGAGCGCGTGGCTCTGCTGCCCGCCCTGCGCGCACTGCGCCTGCGCGATGCGGCAGGGCAGGTCTACACCCTCAGCAGCCTGCGCGAGTTAGCGCAGAGCCGGCCGCTCTATGTGGAGGCGGCGGACGGCGCGCTGACCGACCAGCTGAGCGGCACACGCTACCAGCCCGATGCGGGCGAGGGCTTCTACACCAGTGCCAGCGGCGAACAGCTGCAGCCCGGCTACCGCGTCAACGTGGGCTGGCGCCACTACGCACGCGTGTTCACCGAGCCGCGTTTCCGCGCGCCCTTTCTGAGCGTGTTCGTCTGGACGGCGGTGTTCGCTGGTATGACGGTGCTGCTGACCACCGCGCTGGGCCTCTTGCTGGCGGTGCTGCTGAACTGGGAAAGCCTGGAGGCGCGCGCGGCCTACCGCCTGGTGCTGTTCCTGCCCTATGCGGTGCCGGGGTTCATCTCCATCCTGGTGTTCAAGGGCCTGTTCAACCAGAACCTGGGCGAGATCAACCTGATCCTGCACGGCCTGTTCGGCGTCCGGCCGGCCTGGTTCTCCGATCCGCTGCTGGCCAAGTGCATGCTGCTGATCGTCAACCTGTGGCTGGGATTCCCCTACATGATGGTGTTGTGCACCGGCATGATCAAGGCGATTCCCGCCGATCTCTACGAGGCCTCGGCGGTGGCGGGCGCGGGCCCCTGGGCCAACTTCAAGCTCATCACCATGCCCCTGATCCTGAAGCCGCTCACGCCGCTGCTGATCAGCGCCTTTGCCTTCAACTTCAACAACTTCGTGTTGATCAGCCTGCTCACCGGCGGCCGCCCGGACCAGCTCGACACCAGCCTGCCGGCCGGCACCACCGACATCCTGGTGTCCTACACCTGGCGCATCGCCTTCCAGGATTCGGGCCAGCAGTTCGGCCTGGCCTCGGCCATCTCCACGCTCATCTTCCTGATCGTGGCCGCCATCACCCTGGTGCAGATGCGCATGACGCGGCTGGACCAGGATCACAAGCGTTAGCAGCAGGGGAGCGCAGGCATGGCGATTGTTCAATCCAAGTCGCAGCGCTGGCGCAAGCTGGCGGCGCATCTGTTCCTGCTCACGCTCTGCGCCGCGGTGGTGTTTCCGTTTCTGGTGGTGCTGTCGGTGTCGCTGCGGCCCGGCAACTTCGCCTCCGGCAGCCTGATCCCGCAGACGCTGAGCCTGGAGCATTGGCGCTATGTACTGGGCCTGCCCTATGCGGGGCCCGACGGGCGCCTGCTGGAGCCCGATCTGCCGGTGCTGCGCTGGCTGTGGAACTCCATCAAGGTGGCCACCATCTCGGGCCTCGTCACGCTGCTGTTCTCCACCACCGCCGCCTATGCGCTCGCGCGCATGCGCTTTGCCGGGCGGCGTGCCCTGCTCACGGCGCTTATGCTGATGCAGATGTTTCCGGCGGTGCTGGCCCTGGTGGCGATCTATGCCATCTTCGACCGCCTCGGTAGCGTCGCGCCCTGGCTGGGGCTCAACACCCATGCCTCCCTGGTGCTGGCCTATTCGGGCGGCATCGCCATGCATGTCTGGACGCTCAAGGGCTATTACGACACCCTGCCGCAGGAGGTGGAGGAGGCCGCGCGCGTGGACGGTGCCAGCGTCTGGCAGACCTTCTGGCGCGTGCTGCTGCCGATGGCCCTGCCCATCCTGGCGGTGGTGTTCCTGCTCGCCTTCATCGGCGCCATCATCGAATACCCGGTCGCCTCGGTGCTGCTGACCCAGCAGGACCAGCTCACCCTGGCGGTGGGCGCCAAGCTCTTCGTGCATGAGCACAACTTCCACTGGGGTGATTTCGCGGCCGCGGCGATCCTGTCGGGCCTGCCCATCACCGCGGTGTTCTTGCTGGCCCAGCGCTGGCTCATCGCCGGCCTGGCGGCCGGCGGCGTCAAAGGATGAACCCCAACGTGCGCTTCCATTCCCTCGCTCCCACCCTGCTGGCCCTGGCCTGCCTTTTGCCCTCCACCTCCGTCATGAGCCAAACCCCCGCCGTCCCCGCCGCCACCGAGATGAGCCATGTGCCCTGGTCGCGCCAGGCCAATATCTACCAGGTGAATCTGCGCCAGTACACGCCCGAGGGCACGCTCAAGGCCTTTGCCGCCGAGCTGCCGCGCCTGAGGAAGATGGGCGTGGACATGCTCTGGCTGATGCCCTGGCAGCCGATCGGCCGCGAGAACCGCAAGGGCGGCCTGGGCAGCTACTACTCGATCAGCGACTACACCGCCATCAACCCCGAGTTCGGCACGCTAGACGATGCGCGCATGCTGGTCAAACAGGCCCATGCTCTGGGCATGAAGGTGATCCTCGACTGGGTGGCCAACCACACCGCCTGGGACCATCCGTGGACCCGGGCGCACAAGGATTGGTACAAGCTCAATGCCAAGGGCGAGATCTACCCGGTCACCTTCACCGAGGGCCCCGAGCCCGAGTACTGGACCGATGTGGTGGCCCTCAACTACGACAACCCGGCGCTGCGCGAGGCCATGATCGCCTCGATGGCCTTCTGGGTGCGCGAGGTGGACCTGGACGGCTTCCGCTGCGATGTGGCCAGCCTGGTGCCCACGCCCTTCTGGGAGCGCGCGCGCCAGGCGCTGGACGCGATCAAGCCCATGTTCATGCTGGCCGAGTCCGACAAGGCCGATCTGCACCACGCGGCCTTCGACATGAGCTACAGCTGGGACCTGGCCGACATCTTCAAGGCCATCGGCAAGGGCCAGGCCGGCGCCGCCGAGCTGCGCGCCTGGGTGGCCCGGCAGGCCGATCCCAAGACCAATGGCTACCCGGCCCATGCCTACCGCATGCGCTTCACCAGCAACCACGATTTCAACTCCTGGCACGGCACCGACGCCGAGCTCTACGGCGACGCCTACCAGGCGCTGGCGGTGCTGACCTTCACCCTGCCAGGCATGCCGCTGATCTATGGCGGCCAGGAAGCGCGCCTGGCCAAGCGGCTCGAGTTCTTCGAGAAGGACCCAATCGCCTGGAAGACGCGCGAGCTCGAGCCCTTCTATGCCGAGTTGTTGGCCCTCAAGCGCCAGCACCCGGCGCTGGGCAACGGCCAGTACGGTGCGCCGGTGGAGCTGCTGGATGTCGGCAATGCGCAGCTGTTCGCGTTCCGCCGCAGCGCCGGCAGCGACGCGGTGACGGTGGTGCTGAACCTGGGCAAGCAGGCGCAGAGCTACACGCTGGCGGGTCAGCGGCTGAGCCTGCCGGCCTGGGGCTGGAGCATCTCGACGCGGCCATGAACACGCCCGCGGACCGCTACCGTCCGGCCTGGCACTACAGCGCGCGGCGCCACTGGATCAACGACCCGAATGGCCTGATCTACGCCGACGGCGAGTACCACCTGTTCTACCAGACCAACCCCTTTGGCGACCAATGGGGCCATATGAGCTGGGGCCATGCGGTGAGCCGCGACCTGCTGCACTGGCGCGAGCTGCCGCTGGCGATCGCCGAGGACGAGCGGGTCTCGATCTACTCGGGCAGCGTGGTGATCGACCATGCCAACAGCAGCGGCTTCGGCCGCGAGGGCCAGGCGCCCTGGGTGGCCATCTACACCGGCTGCCTGCGCCGCCCCGAGGGCGGGCAGGCGCAGGAGCTGGCCTGGAGCCTGGATCGCGGCCTGAGCTGGACCCAGTACGCCGGCAATCCGGTGCTGGACATCGGCCTCAAGGACTTCCGCGACCCCAAGGTGTTCTGGCACGCGGCCACGGCGCGCTGGGTCATGGTGGTGGTGCGGCCGGACGATCGTCGGGTCTGCTTCTACGCCTCGCCCGACCTCAGGCAATGGCAGCATCTCAGCGATTTCGGCCCGGCCGGCGAGGTGGGCGGCATCTGGGAATGCCCCGACCTGATCGAGTTCCCGGGCGAGGGCGGGGCGCCGAGCCGCTGGGTCTTGAAGGTGGACACCTTTGCCGGTCATCCGGGCGGCACCGGTGCCCAGGTCTTCATCGGCCGGTTCGATGGCCGGCGCTTCGTGCCGGACCAGGCGCCAGGTGACACCGGCCTGTGGGTGGACCATGGCAGCGACTTCTATGCCGCGCTCTCCTGGGCCGGCCTGCCCGCCGGGCGTGCGCCGCTGTGGATCGCCTGGATGAACAACCATGGCTATGCCAAGCACACGCCCAGCGCGCCCTGGCGCGGCGCGATGAGCCTGCCGCGCGAGCTCGGCCTGCTGGACACGCCCGCGGGCACGCGCCTGACGCAGCGCCCCTGGCCCGGGCTGGCGGCGCTGCGCGGCACGCCGCTGAGCGTCGCGCTCGAGGCGGGCGAAGGTGAGCATGTGATCGATCTGGAGGGCCTCGATGGACGCAGCCTGGAGCTGCGGTGGGAGCTGGAGCCCGGCTTCGCCGGCCCCTGCGGCCTGCTGCTGCGCCGCGGCGGCGGCGAGCACACGGTGGTGGGCGTGGACCCCGGCCTGGGCCAGGTCTTCATCGACCGCGCGGCCTCCGGGCACGAGGTCGATGCGCAGCGCTGGGCCGGGCGCCGGGCGGCACCCTGGGCGCCGGGCGCTGCGCCCTTGTGCCTGCGCATCTTCATCGACCATTGCTCGGTGGAAGTGTTCAGCGCCGACGGCCTGGTGGCGCTCACCGAGCTGATCTTCCCGGCCGATGCGAGCCGCGGCCTGGCCTTGCGGGTGAGCGGGTCGGGCGGCCTGCACGGCCGGCTGACGGTCTGGCCGCTGGCCCTCGGCGCGGGTGCGCCATGAAGGTGCTGGTCACCGGCCTGCAGGGCACGCTGGCGCCACGCCTGGCCGAGGCCTTGCGCGCGGCGGGGCATGGCTTGCAGGGCTGGGACCGCCGCACGCTGGACCCCGAGGATGCCGATGCTGGCGGGCAATGGCTGGCGGCGCAGCGCTTCGATGCCATCGCCCATCTGGGCATGGGCTCGGCCGCCTGGGCGGGGCGCCTGGCCGCCCACGCGGCGCTGCACAGTCTGCCGATGGTGTTCACCAGCACGGCCATGGTGTTCCATCACGAACCCGACGGCCCACATGCCGTCACGGCTGCGCGCACCGCCCAGGATGACTACGGCCGCTACAAGATCGCCTGCGAGGACGCGGTGCTGGCCGCCCATCCGGCCGCCAGCGTGGTGCGCATCGGCTGGCAGATCGACCCGAGCCAGCCCGGCAACAATATGCTGATAGCCTTGGACGAATGGCATCGCCGCGAGGGCCGGGTGGCGGCCA
>Ga0066472_100173_pt1 | contig 21297 bp, 26 predicted proteins | sample LakWasM106_HOW12_2_FD_59582 | JGI IMG/M metagenome (GOLD analysis project Ga0066472, IMG submission 59582) | Freshwater sediment methanotrophic microbial communities from Lake Washington under simulated oxygen tension - Sediment Metagenome 106_HOW12 | ecosystem: Environmental > Aquatic >...
TCTTCATCGTGGCTCCATCTTCTCAAAGAAGGGAGCCTCCTCAAAACCCGGGGCGATTCAATGTGCAACAACAATCCAAAAATGTACAATAAACGAACTTGCGTTGCACTAGGTGATACATGATTAGAAATTTTCCAGTAAGATATCAAAAAATTTCGAAGGCACTTCATACCCAGCTACTAGTTAGTGCGGTTTAGTTGTGCTTCACATAAAGGTGTGCGGATCTCCCCCCAATCACCAACAGAGTCGTCCGAGGTTTTAAACCTTGTAGTTTGGACACCTATTGAGGACAGCAACAGTGACCAAGATATTGATCGTTGACGACCATCCGGAGATTCGCCGGCTCCTAAGTATCACATTCGGGAAAGGTTTCGAGTTGCTCGAAGCGGAAGATGGCCCTACGGCCCTCGCCTTGGCACAGAACCACCAACCCGACATCGTCATTCTAGACATCATGATGCCGGGTGATCTGGATGGACTTCAGGTTCTAGACAAGATCAAAGCCGACTCAAACCTCACTCAAACGCGAGTCATTATGGTGACCGCCCGAGGCCAGGTCAGCGACTACGAAGAAGGCATGCGCTGCGGTGCCGATGATTATTTCATCAAACCCTTCAGTCCGCTGAAATTGGTGAATCGCATCAAAGAACTTACTCAATGAGCCATTGCCATGGAAAGCCTTGCTTCCAAAATCAGTTCAGTACAGTCAAATTGCGACTTTGATGGCGGGGGAGATATTTCACTCCCCTCACCCGACCTGCATCTGCAGCTATGTCAATACGCAAATGACCTACGCTATCTGCTCAACTCTCACGAGCACCTCAATGGTCGGCTGAGCGCCCTGTATCGCCTTTACGCCCAGCTCGACGACACCCACGATGCATTCGAACGCCTCTTCGGAGATGACCGCGATATTCACATCATTACGGACATCGATGGGCACATCATGCTCAGCAATCCGGCAGCGAAAGCCATTGCCCCCCGAACCAATCTCTCCGGCTCACCGCTAAAAAACTGGATTCACGAAAGCGACAAAAGCAGGTTCGATGCGTTGCACAATTCGGTTGTCGAACAAGCAGTTCGTTGCACCGGCGACGAAAAAATCGTACTTCGGTGCCTGGCACGAGAAACAAAGCCAGTGCTTGTTTCGATGCACGTATTTGGCATCGCAGCTCATGATGCGTTCAACGCCCTGCATTGGGTGATGCGGAATCCGATCGAACATAAAAGTCACGTCGCCGAGAAAACCAATCCCTTACCCTCCCCGTCGCCAGCAAACAGCCAAACACATTCGGCAGAAGATAGCCTCTTCAATCAACTTGGCGAAGATCCGGTTACCGGATTCGCTGGACGCCCAGCCTTCGAGGAGAAGGTCACGCAAGTATTAGCCCAGGCCCAAAAACTGGGTAGCACTTTTAGCGTGATGACCATAGCCATATTGAACCTGGAAATAATCACTCAAAAATTTGGTATCCCAGGCAAAACACTCGTCTTACAACGAACGGCCGAACAGCTTCGTTACATTCTGAGAGATACGGATGCCATAGCCAGAATTGCCGACGATCAGTTCGCTATTTTGTTGAGAGGGGTGTCAGGAGACTGGAATATCTCTCGCCTTTGCAAAAAGGTTTTGCTGGCCCTAACCCAACAGATAGTGATCCAGGGTAAAGAGGTTTATGTCGAAGGGCGAGTGGGCTGCAGTGAATTTCCTCGTCATGGCACAACCGAACCACTGCTAATCAAAAACTCAGAAATAGCCCTTGAGCGTGCGATTTCAACTCAAGGCATTGAATACGAAATATTCGAAAGACTGAATCTCGATGAGTATCGATGACGACACCTTCAGAATCAGTATCTTTAGAAAATCACAGGTTACCCGAAAAAGAACATGACCTTACTCGCCGATCACCTGCTTGTAGACCTTTCGGACTTAAACAGCACCATGGACGAGCTGATTGAGAATGCGGGTGTATTCCGAACCATACTGGACAATGCTCCTGTTGGCGTCCTCGCTTTTGATCAGAATCGTTTTGTCAAATGGTTCAATCCTGCCCTGCTACTCATTACGGGAATCCCAAAAGCATCGTTCAACGGCCTCGATGAGATCCAGTTTCTATCGCTCTTGTCGTCCATATCGGATCAGCACGACTCGTCGCTGAAAACTCGGCCTACAGCACATAATTTAAAGGATTTTTTTCAGGGCGAAAATACGCTCGATTCTTTTTCGAAAAATGTAACGATTACGTTGGCAGGAAGAACCTCTCGGAGTATCAATCTTACTTGCCGAAAGACCAATTCCAGCGCATTACCGGTCATTTACTTCATTCGTGACGTCACCGAGGAGATTGATAGCGAACGATTGAAGAGCGATTTCTTGGCTATGGCGGCCCATGAATTGCGCGGCCCGATGTCCAGCATATTAGGGTTCTCCGAGATATTGTTGAACCAGTCCCCCTCAAAAGAAGAACAAAACGAGTACTTGGGCTTTATCCATGAGCAGACACTCTTATTGACCCAAATAATCAATGAACTGCTTGACCTGGCAAGGATTGAAGCAAAACGTGGCATGGATTTTCAGATGACGGATGTAGCCGTATTTGATCTGATATCTGAGACAGCAAAGACCTTTCAACCACCAAAAGGCCGGGAACCAGTTCGGATCAAAGGGGATGAGAGAAAACTGGTGATTCATGGAGACCACGCCAAGCTCACCCAGGCACTAAACAACATCATCTCGAATGCTTATAAATACTCGCCGAGCAATAGCTCTGTCGACATTGAAATACTTTCTGGAATCACAACAAACAATATTCAAAAAGTCGGCTTCCGGGTAACTGACCAAGGAATTGGCATGACCGCCGAGCAAACGAGAAGAATTTTCGAAAAGTTCTATCGGGCCAATCCTGCTTCCGAGACGCCTGGAACAGGGCTTGGAATGAGCATCGTGAAGGAAATAATCGATCTTCACAAAGGAGAAATCGAGATTGCCAGCAATCTCGGCTCCGGCACCTCCATGACTGTTTTGTTTCCAGCCAGAAAAACTCAGTCCCCACAAAAATAAACTGAAATGGCTACCGCCCCAACCCCAACTTCTCCGTTTGATCAGTTCGCCATTGGCGAACTCTGCCCACTCGGGATTGTCGTCTTCAACGACAAGGGATCAATTATTTTTGTAAACGACTTGTTTCAGGAACTTACAGGCCTCTCTTCAGATCAATTAATTGGCAAATGTGAACGAACGCTCAACCAAGCCTTTTCCCAAATAAGCGCACCTTCGACCAGCCACTCCTATTTTCCCTGTAATGATACAACTGGCTCGGTCATTACCTTCAAGGCAAAGCCATCAAATAAATCACTCATTGAAGGGTACTGTTCTTTTCGTGCCAGCGCAGATCCTTGTGGCTGCATATTTGCAATTCATACACCAGAAGTCCGTTACATCCGTCGAACGATGCGGTCAAAATCGACGTCGGAATCAGGTGTTACGCGCATCTTGTTTTTTGAGCATATCCCGGACTTTCAGAAGCTGGAGAATCTGAAGAAGGAATTCATCGTCAACGCAAGTCATGAGTTTCGTACGCCTTTGTCCTTGATCATCGGCTATGCCGAAATTCTCCAGTCCTACGAAGCAGACAAAGTTAGTAAGGACTGGATGTTGGCGAGCATTCTCAACAATAGTCGTTTGCTCTCCGAGCAAATCGACCAAATGCTTGATCTGGCTTCGATTGATGCCCGTATTCATTCCCACACTGTGCTCGACACAATCGACATATTGCAGGTACTGATTGGCCTATGCGCCGGCTTCCAGCATCCCAACGATGCTCGTCGGCCTACCCTGACAACCAAGCTGATCAATCATCAAATCAAGGGCAATACCCAGCTGCTCACAAAATGCTTTAGCGAATTACTCAGCAACGCTTTCCAATATTCGTTTGGTCAGGGCGCCATTCAGATAACTGTAGCGACTGACAACATGGGCTATTGCCATATCAGGATTGAAGACAACGGAATTGGCATGTCTGCTGAAGAGGCAAAACTATCGACCTCACGCTTCTGGCGAGCCAAAAAAGACGGTAGCAATCCAGGCATTGGGCTTGGGCTATCGATCGCCAAGGAAGTTATCAGCCTGCATGGGGGCGAACTCGATATCCAGAGCGCCCCCGGCAAGGGAACCTGCATCACCGTTCGACTTCCCCCACTACTATGAATCCGTTGATCGAAAACCTGTTCGACCATCTGGGGGATGGAGTCATCGTTATTGCCGAGGACCAAAGAGTCAAATTTTCCAATCGCGCAGCCCAGGATCTGATGAATGCGCTACCCGGCTCCAGACTCGACAATCAGATTATTGGCGCATCCTTGCACGAAGTTGCAGAGGGACGGCTTCGGCTTCCGATCGAATTGCCGGCAAACTTTGATTCATTAAATCGATCGGACAAACTGCGTACCTGGCTGATGCACAGCCCAGTGAAAAACGAATTTGTCATTATCGTTCGTGATTTCAGCCAACAAGAACAAGCCAGCAAGGCTCTGGGTAACTTGCGGCTACTCTTGAATAATGCATGTCGGGACAAACTGGACCATTTCCTGGTCACCATGCAGGCCATTCTGGCTGAAACCCGCACCGCCGGCTACGCCATGCCAGAACTAGAAACCTTGGCGGGCGAATCGGTGAAACATGGGAAAAGTTTGTTGGATGCTCTGCAACTTCTGTTCGACTGGGCCCATATAGAAAAAAATGCGGATGTGATTGGCACTGACCGTGTTCACCCGATTGAGTTACTTGAAATCGTTCTTGATGACCTGCGCCCATTGGCTCGAGAAAATCACATCGCACTTTCTGTCGATACAAAAAATTGCAGCTCAACCGTCTTGTACGGCAGTCGCGTATGGTTCATTCGATCCATCAGCGAGTTCGTTCGATTCGCAATCCTGAACAGTCGGGAATTCAGTCAGCTGGAAATCAGTCTTCAGAAGAACAAAAGTTCGTTCCAAATCGTTATACGCAACCCTGCGCTAAATATTCAGGCATCCCACCGAGGGTTATTGGCACAACACGGATACAGCACCGACGACACCGACTTTTCGACCTTAAGCCTGTTACTAAGCAAACTCATCGTCGAAGCTTACGGAGGATCTGCTGGTCTGATATTTGCAGCTGGTGCCGAACAACTATTTCTGCAATTCCCCTTGTCTGCAACCGGGGCGCGACTTCGCAACGCGACTCAGGAGCAGTGCGAACTACTGGCGCAAGACATTGCGAATCTAATGAAACGTGGCGCTCACCCTTCGTTCAATCCCAATTTTTAGAGGCAAAACATGATGAATGAAAAACTGCTCATCGTAGACGACAACGGCGATCTCCGACGCATGCTACGAATTTCGCTTGGCTACGGAAAATACAAGATGTACGAAGCGGCTACCGGCACCGAGGCAATGCAGATTGCCCGGGAGCAACGCCCGGACGTCATGCTACTCGACGTCATGATGCCGGGTGAGCTGGACGGCTTTCAGGTCTGCGAGATCATCAAGAATGATCCCGACCTCAAGGATATCTTTGTCGTGATCCTCACAGCCCTGTCCAGTGTAGGCGATCGTTCAGAGGGCAACCGCGTGAAGGCCGATTTCTACATGCCAAAACCGTTCAGCCCCTTGCAGCTCATCGAGGTAATCGAGACTCGTCACAAGGCGGCGCCACGCCCCGCAGGAGCCTGAAAATGACCACCGATAACGCGCAAAACGACTGGGCCGGATCGTCAAAAATTCGGGAACAAATCAAAGTCCTTGGCAACGTCCACCTGCTCGACATGGCGGAATATCAGGCCAAGGATTTGCTCGGGCAACTTGAGCAAATCACGCAAGACTTCCTGAGGGTCTACAAACTACTGGCCGCCCATCGCACGGCTCAAACCGAAGGGGTTATGCGACTGCTCCAGTATTTTCCGCTAAATGAATATGCCCAGATTGATCCCACCCGCGCCAACACCATAGGCCGGATGGCTGACCAAATTGCCAGAGCATGTGGCGCAGATGACAGCATGAGTACCCTGTTGCGTTATGCCGTTCCGATGTGCGATCCGGATCGTGCAGATATCGATAGCGATATTGAAAAATTGCTACGGATGACCCAGGAAATACTCCGCCACGTCAATGAAAACTACGATGGCACAGGCTTCCCGAATCAACTCAAGCAGGAAAAAATCCCCTTGAGCGCCCGCATTGCAACTGTCGTTCAAGGCTTCTATACCTATATTTCACCAAAGCCATTTGGCTTTGAACTGAGCCAAGAGGATGCGCTCGAGACAATGCGTAAAAACGAAGGTTTTCGCTATGACCCTGAAGTACTTAACGGGCTGGCACGGGTCATTCACATGAATGAGGCTGATCCCGCCCAGGAAATGGCAAGCACCTTCTAGCCAACCTATTTCTCTATTTTTTTTGCAACCCCATCGTCATGACTCGCTCGAAGCTCATCGACTTATTAGCCCAACGATTCCCGCAGTATTCCCGTCAGGATGTCGATGTCTCCGTAAAGGAAATCATCAATGGACTATCCGATGCCATGACAGCGGGACGGCGGATCGAAATACGCTCGTTCGGCAGCTTTGTTCTCAAGTACCGCAAAGAGAGAACAGGAAGAAACCCAAGGACAGGGGAACGGGTCGAGATTCCAGGAAAACGGGTTTTAAGCTTCAAGGCCTCGAAAGAAATCAGGCTACAACTAAATGACGACTGCGCCGAACACATTGAGCCAGCTTATCGGACAAACTCCGGCCCCTCTCACTCTCCCAACAGCGCCTTTACATCATAGTGATGAGCCTGTAGGCCAGCCGGAATCGGAAAAACGCGTGAGCGTTGCGGAAATTTCAGTAGCGGCATGTTCTTCTGCATTGCATGCCATTCAGTCCATGTTGCTGCATCGGCATTGACTCAGCGTGTTGCGAGCAAATCAAAAAGCCGCTGATTCCAATGCTCAGTAAATCCGTGAGCCCGCCTTGTGCGGGCTCATTTCTTTCTTTCATTGATCACCAAGCATCGCAATTCGCAAGGTTGTGAGACAGGGTACTTATCGGCGTCTGGCGGATTACAGGCTTAAATCAGCTGAGTCTTGCCAGCATCCCAAAGTCGGCTTTAGCCGAAGAATGGGAGTACATCGATATAGAACGGATTGTCGTCCAACCAAATCCGACTCCAACTAATTGAAGCCAACAACCAACTGCATACTCAATGGCATACTAGAATTACAAAAGCAATAAAACCCTGAAAACTCAAGGCCATTTTGTTAAAACGGCGGAGAGGGTGGCAACGAGAATCAAGAAAATGAGTACAAAGAACATGTGCCGTGCCCTGATGAATGGATGGATGAACCGCTGAGCTGCCAGATTTCAGGCTAGGCAGCCCCGAGTCCTCGCTCTTCAAAGGTTTTGCCATCCCGAATGTGATAGATGCGCTTGAAGGTGGGAATGATTTTTTCGTCGTGGGTAACCACGATGATGGCGGTTCGAAACTGTTGGGCCATGTCGTTGAGAATACGCACGACGCTGAGCGCCCGTTCGCTATCCAGTGGTGCCGTGGGTTCATCCGCCAGAATCACTGGCGGTTGATTGGCCAAGGCGCGAGCAATCGCCACGCGTTGCTGCTCGCCACCGGAGAGCTGTGATGGATTCGCCTTGGCGCGGTGACCGACATCGAGCGCATCCAGCAGTTCATTCGCCCGCTTGCGCGCTTCCCCATTCGGCTTGCCGGCGAGCATAGGCAACAAGGCCACGTTGTCGGTGACGTCCAGAAAGGGAATCAGGTACGGCGCCTGAAAAACAAAGCCTATCCGGTCGCGGCGCAAAGCTCTGAGGTCCGGGATTTTCCAGCCATCCTCGAATATCACCTCGTCGCCCAGCGTCATCCGACCGGCTGAGGGTTCGATGACGGCACCCAGGCATTTCAGCAGGGTACTTTTGCCCGAACCCGACGGGCCAATTAGGCCGACCACCTCGCCTGGTGCAACGGTCATATTGACCTCTTTCAGAGCGTCGACTGCAGCATCGCCTTCGCCATAGCGTTTGCGCAGACCCTCGATGTGGATACCAAAACCTTTCACATTAGCCTCCGATGGCCGTAGCCGGGTCGACACGCAAAGCGACACGGATGGCGAGCGTGCTGGCCAGAGCGCAGATGAGCATCACTGCGATGAATCCCCGTACCGCATCGCCGGGTTCAAGCAGGACAAATTTCGGAAAAAACGGAGCCCAGAGGGTAGCGACGGTCTTGCCGACCATGAAGCCAATAAGGCCCAGCCCCATGGCTTGCTGAAGAATCATCCCGGCAATCGTCCGGTTGCGGGTGCCGATGAGTTTCAGAACGGCTATCTCCCGTATCTTGCCCAGCGTCATGGTGTAGATGATGAAAGCAACGATGGCGGCGCTGACGATGGCCAGGATGACCAGGAACATGCCAATTTGTTTGGCCGAGGTGGCAATCAGCTTGGAGACCAAAATCTCCTCCATCTGGGCACGGGTAAAAGCTTGCAGATGCTTCCAGCGGCGAATCTCGCTCGCCAACTGTTCCGGCTCAGCACCAGGTGCAATCTGAACCAGTACCGCATTGACGTTGTGATTGGCGTTCTGTGAAGCCAGGATGGCATCAAGCAATCCAGGTACGCCGGGTCGGTTCAGGCTGGGATTGGCCGTGGTGCGGGCCCGCTCGTTGAGAATGGCGTCGTTGTCCTTGAGGAACTGAGCTTCCTGAGCATCCTTGAGCGGAATGAAGACCATCGGGTCGCCGCCTGACGAGACCATCCGCCGGGTCAGGCCAACCACGCGATAGTCGTGGCGGCGGATACGTATCGTGTCGCCCAATTGAAACCCGGTCTTCACATCGGCTACTGCTTCGTAATGGCTGCGGGTAATCTGCCGGCCGGCGACCAGGTAACCGGGCTCGCCGGGTTGCCCCGGTTCGAAGCCGACCACCATGGCCCGGACATCGGTATTGCCGAGGCGGACCTGCATTGTCAAATAGGTGACATTGGCCGCGCGGGAAATCCCTGGCAACGCCAGCAAGGCCCGATAAACGTCGTCGCGCAGACTCGATGATTCGGCGTAAGGCCCTTGGGTCTCCTGTTGCACCACCCAAATGTCGGCACCACTGTTGTTGAGCAGCGCCTTGGCGTCGTCGACCATGCCGCGATAAATGCCGGCCATGCTCAACGTCACGCCAATCAACAAACCCAGGCCGATACCGGTCAGGACGAACTTTGAGCAGGAATGCAGGATGTCCCGCCCGGCCAGGCTAATCACTTGGGTTTCCCCACGAGTTGGCTGACGACCTTGATGCGGGCGCCCTCGTTGAGGTCGCGCTCGCTATGAATGACCACCTCGTCGCCAGCTACCAGGCCATCGAGAATCTGTACGTTGCCATCAAGACTGTTGCTGCCCAGCTTCACCGGTGTCAGGCTGGGCTTGCCGTCCTTCAGCTTCCAGACGCCGCTACCTTGGGGCATCTGTTTGATGGCGGCGTTCGGGAGCAGCAACCCGGATTGAGCTGCACCGTTCTTCACCGTCACTTCGGTCATTTCGCCAACGCTCAGTCCCTCGGGGATACGCTCGAACGCGATTTGAGCGATACGCTCCTCCGTGACGCTGTCACTCACCGGCTCAATGCGCGCCACCTTGCCGGGGAGGGGCGTCGAGACGTTGCTACGCAAGACAATATCCGCCGGTTGCCCGACCGCCAGCCCCCGCGAGCGACCCTGGTCCAGCCGTGCCTTGACCCAAAGGCTGTCGGGCTCAACTAGGCGCAGGACCGCCTGGCCGGCAATCACTGTCGAGCCGGGTTCCGCATCGCGGCTAGTCACTAGGCCATCCCGTGGGGCCAGCAGAAGCAGGTTGCCGCGTTGCTGGCGGATACCGTCCTGGTCAGCCTTCAGCCGTAGTTGCTCCTGGCGGGCACCCTGCAAGTTGGCTTCGCTGGCCTCAAGCGCCGCCTGAGCCGAGTCGAGTTCCTGCTGCTTGCCTTCCACAGCGCTGGAGCTTACGAAATTCTTTCCTCCCAGGTCACGGTAGCGTTTGGCATTAAGCTCTGCGAGTTGGCGCCTGGCCAAGGCATCCTTGCGTTGCGCTTCGGCGGCGGTGACGGCACTGGCAGCCCGGGCATAAGCGGCTTCTGTCGAACGAAGGCGTTCATCCAGGTCCACGGGGTCAATTTCCGCCAACAACTGACCAGCCTTGACCGTTTCGCCCACATCCGCATGCACAGCTTTGACGCGCCCCGCAGCCGTTGGGCCGATGAGATAGCTACGGCGGGCTTCGACCGTGCCGATACCAAATATAGCTGGTGACAGCGAGCCCGACTCCACACGGAGTGTGGTGACCTGGATAGGAGATAGCGGGCCGGAGCGGGCGACAGCTACACCAAATCCGACGACGAGCATGGCGGCAAAAAACCAGAGTCCAAGCTTACGGCTAATGAACTGGCTGGGTTTCATGATTGGGCTCCCAGGCCGGCAAGGTAGATGTGTAGAACGCCAAGTACCGGCTCTTCGGTATCTGATGAACCGCCACCGAGCATGGACTGCATCACCAGCCCCTGGATGGCGCCGAGAAATAGCGCAGCGGCAGCCTGGACATCGACATCGTTTCTTATCAACTGGGCAACTTTGGCTTTGCCCAAGGTTTCAGCCACCACCTGCCGATAGCGCCGCATGATTTGTTGCACGCGCAGCCGCACGGGTGAACTATCCGGCTGCTGGAGTTCGGCAAAGACCAGGCGAGGAACACCGGGAAAATCGCGAACTAATTTAACGTGTGCCAGGAACATTGCTTCCAGGCCGCTCAAGACATCAGGGGCAGATGCTTGTGCATCCCCAAGTTTGGCCATCAGCTGCATCTCTATCCATTCGATGACGGCCAGTCGCATCGCCTCTTTGGTCGAAAAGTGTCGGAACAGTGCGCCCTGCGTCACATTCATCGCCTTGGCAATGTCGGTCGTCGTGACGTCGGCGGGATTTCGCTCGGCAGCTAGCGCCACCACCGTGGCGATGATTTCTGCCTGACGGGACTCGGTTGATTGGCGAGCGTTAAAGGACATGGTCGCTTGTATGTAATAAGTCACTTATAAGTATAGTCAACACATTTCAGATTTGTCTAATATTCTTGTTGCCAATTGCAACTCTTTGTTACGGATGCTGATTTCTACGTCATAGAGGCTATAGATGAAGTGACCAGATAGACGAAGCCCCGACGCATCGGGATATAGGTGATGTCGTTCGCCCACATGTGATTGGGCCAGTCGATAGTCAGGTTGCGCATCAGGTAGGGGTAAATCGAGTGTGCAGCGTGCCGACGCCTGGAGTTCGGCTTGCGGTACAGCGCCTCAATGCCCATCAGCTTCGTCAGCCGACAAATGCGCTTGCGGCCGACGGGTGGCCTTCATTTCTGAGCAGATCGCGCAGCATCCGGCTGCCGACGAACGAATACTCCAGGTGCAATTCGTCGACCCGGCACATCAGCGCCAAATCCTCGGCCGAGGTCGATTTCGACGTGTAGTAGGCCGTCGAACGTTCCAATTCAAGAATCTGGCTTTGCCGAACCAGATCATGATTGCGGTCAATCATCTTTTTGCGCTCAGCATGCCCGACTTGGTGAGCGCTCTTTCTAAAAAATCGTTCTCCAGCGTCAGTTGATCAATCTTGGCCTGCATCGTCTGGATGTCCGGCCCGTTTTCCTTGGCTGGCCTGTCGCCGAACACGGCGGCCGAACGTTCCAGCAACAGGGTCTTCCAGTCAGTAATCTGATTCGGATGTACATCGTACGCTTGCGCCAGTTCCGCCAGCGCCTTTGGCCGAACACCTGCCTCTTCCAACCACTTGAAACAAAGCAGCCAATCTATTTGGCGACACCAGAACTCTCTGTCAGAATCCACCGCATTGATTTCATTGCCCATTTTCATGACCCGCTCTGAACTAATCATCGCACTGGCCGAACGTTTTCCCCAACTCACCGCAAAAGACGTCGATGTTGCGGTTAAGGAAATCCTCGACAAGATCAGTGAGACCTTGGTGGCTGGACATCGAGTAGAAATCCGTGGCTTTGGAAGCTTTAGCCTGAACTACCGCCCGCCTCGCCTCGGACGAAATCCGAAGACGGGGGCCCAAGTGGCTGTGCCAGCCAAATACACACCCCATTTCAAGGCTGGCAAGGAACTCCGCGAACGCGTGGATCAGTCGGCCATTCCTGTCCTCAGGAAAGCGGCTTAAGCAGCAACGGTTGGTTCAACCTGGTGCTGCAAACGCACCTCAAGGCGCTCTAAGCCGCTCCGGACGATGTCCTTGAGCACGCTTTCATCTTTCTCACGGGTCTCACTCTCGAGCGCCCATTGGCAGAACTGTGCCATCTGGATGGCACGATCCTGGGCAAGCTTGCCATCGTCGAGACCTGATTCGATGATGGGAATCAGGGCGGCGGCGGCACGTAGTCGGTTACGTTCCGGCGTGGCGGGTGGCGGTGCTTTTGTCATTGGGCAATTCTAAACAAAAAGGGGCAGATCCCGTTTGATCTGCCCCGTACCGGATGCTCGTGCAGCAGATATGCTTCCGGTCTTATTGCACCCCACCCTGTTCGCGCCGATTGATGGCACTGGACAAGCGGTCGGCCATGAACAGGATCTCGGTTTCCAGCGCAGCAAATGGCCTATTCGTGGATGGATACTCCTGCCCTGCTTGGCTAAAGAGAATCTGCCAGAGGATCTGACGCTCCTCCTCGCTCAGCCAGTTCGGCTGGTGCGCAAGAATGTCGTCCAATCGGGTGGCGAAGCGTAGGCGAGCTGATTCGATAATGGACTCACCCGGGCTTGCCCATTGCCCATCCGCCCAACGGAAGGCTTCGGCGATCGGTGCGTTGTACAGCAACGCGGCCAAGATCAGCAGATCACCGGAGACGCCCGGCACCTCCAGGGCGATACGTTCCGCGTGTTCGGCCATTTCCACGGCGTGACGTAATAAGCCTCCCCAACCATTGTGGTGCTCATGGCTTGAAGCGGGGACACAGACGTAGCGCTGGAAGCGTGCTGCGTTCCAGAACAGCGCATTGAAGAGCGCCTGCTTTGGCAAAGACAGCTGCTCCCAGAGTGCCTTGGCCCGCTCGATCAAGGGCGCGTTCTTCAACCACTCCGTGGGAATGGTGGCGAACAGATTGACCTCAGGGTCAGCCGAGGTCATCGGCACCAACCGAACCACGGGAAGGCTTCCATCGACCTCACTGAGTTCATCGGGCCAATAGACCCTGGCCAGCGCGCCTTTGCATATCTGTGGATCGTTGTAGCGACTCATCCAGGTCAGGGTGGCCAGGAAGGTATCGCCAACGACGGTGGCGACATTACAGGTGCGGAAGTCATCGTCAAGGTTGTGCTTGGCCTCGAGAACCCGAACGATGTCGGGCAGGAACTGACTGTAGCGATAGCTGACGCCAGGCTGTTGCAGGGTAATCACTTCAGCCATGGGACACCTCCGATTGCTGAGAAGGATGAACCGAACCGGTGGAATCGATCTGGCGCTCACCGTTCCCCATGGTGCTGGTCAGCAAACGTTCAAAGGCCGAGCCATCCCGACGGGTCAGGTTGGGCACATAACGGGAGTAGACCCGGAAAAGCATTTCCGTCGTGGTGTGCCCCAACTGCCGGGCAATCCACTCGGGGTTCTCCCCTGCCGCCAGCCACAAGGTGGCAGCGGTATGCCGACACTGGTAGGGACGACGCACCTTGAGGCCAAGATGGCGAAGCAAGGGCTTCCAGACCCGGTTGTTAACGTTCCGGTAATCGAGGGGCTGCCCTTCCCGATTGCAGAAGACGAACTCGGAAACCTTGCGGGTGCCCTTCTCCTGTTCCTTGAGGGCATCGAAGACCAGTTGTGACATTTGGATCTCACGCTGAGAGCCATCGGTCTTGGTATAGCCTTCTTCGCCATCAACTACCGTCTCCCTAACCAGGATCAGGCGACGCTCGAAGTCGACATACTTCCACTTCAGCCCGTGATCTCCCGACTGATGTAGAAACTTCCGAAGTGATAAACGGAAACCTACAGCAAGGTTCTGCACTTTCAAGGTTCAACGACAGCTAAGCTCAATATGCAGCCTTGATGAGCGAGATAGCGCAAAGGCTGCTTCGACCGAGAAGTTGGCGTACAACACTTGCCTCGACTGGCAGCAGCAATCAGAAACCCACCCTTGCTAGCCCAAGGCAACGAACGGCTGAATTAGATTGCGGCTTCAACTGGTGGATGCACGTTATTTAGTGAAGTCACGATGACATCAATATGAATTCATTAAATACCGATTGTTCCCAATGGGAACAATGATGGCATTAAGACTAATCTCGAAATAAATTCACGATGAAGTTACGCGGCACCACACTGATTGCTGCAACGGATCTGAGGCGTCTCGAAAATGCAACAGTCTGAAAAATCGCCAATTTATTTTTGCAGCATCAATAATGGCGTATCGAATACATAATAATTATTTTTTACGGTTTCGCGTCATATTAAAGCATGGCTAATATGATCTGAAGCCGTAAATTTGCTTTTTATTTCATTTTTCCATACCCGACCTAACCTCTATACAAAAATAAGCGTGATCAATATAATCGATTGAATGGCACTATCATTTATTGATAGCAAAAACGTAAATTTCGACTTTCTTTTCGAGATTTCTTAGGCGTCAATAATTTATGTAGAGATGTCGATGGATATTGAACTCCAGCGCCAGTTGTTCGAACGCTTCCCTCTCTTTTTTCGGCAACCAGGCTATCGCCTTGTCGATGCCCCGCCGATGGTCGACATGGAAATCGACGGACCCGACGATGAGATCGCGGGATTCACTGTTCGCTTGCCGCTGAGCTACGGGGACGGGCCTCCTTACCGCGTCAGTGATTCTTCTCAGATCGACGAATTCGGCATCCAGTGCGGGAACGGGTGGCTGAAAATTATTGAACGCGTGGCCAGAGGATTTGAAGACGAACTCGTGAAATTGATGGTTTCGGGAACAGACAGTAACGCCTGGCCAAGGGTAGCCCAGATCAACGAAAAACTAGGGACACTTCACTTTGCAGTAACGGCAAAGATCACCCCTTACCTCAGGGAGCTTATCGAAGCAGCCGTGGATGAAAGTGCCACCATCTGCCAGGACTGTGGCGCGGAGGGCACCCTATACAACCGCAAGGGGTGGATGATTTGCCTTTGCTTGGGATGCGTTGAAAAAAGGGAGCTCGCCATGTCGATTAATTACGATGTCCGGCGTTTCTTTTCCCGAGAACAGGAGATCGTCAGGGTACTGCGACAACGTGAGCCGGCGACCTGATGCGATTCACGTTCCAGCCGCGACACGTTTCGCTGCACCACTTTTATATCCGGTTTGATCACTGGACCGCCGAATGCAGACTCGGCCGAATCATCATTGTGTCACCACGAATCGGAAGCGGTTTTGCTTGCGTTCCCATTGCTGAGCGAAAAAAGCATAGAAAAATCATCCCAGCAAAGCGACTTCGCAAAACGCGGCCCGCAGGAAAGCGGTGGTACTAATGTCTGAAATCATCTGGATCCTGGGAGACAACCACGGCATCTTTGACTACGTCCTGAAGACCGTCCATGCCTCTGACGAGCGCCCGGCTGCTGTGATTTTTTTGGGCGACCTCGAATGCCCGATTCCATTTTCTGATTGTGTGGCCGACATCGAGGCAGCAGGCATTGAATGCTGGGTGATTCCGGGTAACCATGACACCGATACCGCCGAAAACTACCGCAACCTTTATGGAGATTCGTTCTTCCAGGAGCGCAACCTCCATGGGCGCATCGTTGAGATCGCCGGCCTCAGGGTTGCAGGTCTCGGCGGTATTTTCCGGGAAAAAATCTGGGATCCCGATAGCGACGAAATGCCGGCCATCCGAAATTGGCAAAAGCTAGTCGCCACTCAGAATGCCAAGCGTCCGAACAGGTTGCGGATTGAGCAGCCAACGGTCGAGCAGATCGCTACCGATGGAGTCCTTCGCAAACACGCCAGCGCCATTTTCCACGACGACTGGCTGCACCTCTATGGCCAACAGGCTGACATCCTGGTGACCCATGAAGCCCCGGATTGCCACCAATACGGCTACAAAGCGATCACCGCCCTGGCGCAATCGTTGAAGGTCAAATTTTCATTCCACGGCCATATGCACGAGGACCGGAAATACGACTCCGAACACCTGGGCTTTCAAGCCGTCAGTGTTGGTTTTTTGGGGGTTTCGGACCAATACGGAGGGGTGGTCAAGCTCGGGGAGCTAGGCACTTATGGCGGAGGTCGGCAGTGAATATTGAATTACAACGCCAGCTATTTTCCCGGTATCCAAAATTCTTCCGGAAGCCAGGCCAGCGGCTAGGTAAAACGAGCGACGGCGAAGAATATTGGTACGACGACGCCGGTCCGCTTGATTTCTGGGGAATCGAGTGCGGCGACGGCTGGTACGACATCATCGACAGGCTGGCAGCGGCGTGTGAAGCAGAGATCCAAAAGCTGGTCGATGCCGGCGTTGAGAACCATGCCTGGCCGCGGTCCGCTCAAATCAAGGAAAAATTCGGCGGGCTGAGGTTCTATGTCAACGGGCCGCTCGATGAAGCCGTTTGGGCGCAGATCCGCGAAGCTGCCGACGAAATAAGCCTCCGGGTTTGCGAAACTTGTGGGCAACCTGGAGAACTGCGTGGCAAGGGCTGGGTACACACCGCCTGCGACGCTTGCGAGGCGAGGCTCCAGGCCACTGGACGGCAATGGGATAGCGAGGCTTACGAAGCCAGGAAAAAGCAGCTGGACACCATTCTTAAAGGCAGGCGCGAGCAATGAGGATCTACTACGACACCGAGTTTACGAGCCTCGACGGAAACGTCAACTGGGAGCTGATTTCAGCTGGCTTCGTGAGCGAGGATGGCAGAGAGTGGTATGCAGAAATCACCGATTTTCCGCATGAAAACTGCTCCGAATTCGTGCAGGAGAACGCACTGCCGTTGCTTGGCCAAGGCGGCGTGGTCCCTGAACGCATGCCTGGTGATGAATTCGCCGAACGGCTCTGCGCCTGGCTTCGGCAGTTCGGCGAACCCATCGAGCTCATTTCTGATGCTGCCTGTGACTGGAATCTGGTGAATGGGTATTGCTACACGTATTTCCGGGAAATGCCGCACAAAATCGAGGGGCACATCTGGTATCCGAGCGAGCGCGAAATAACTAAAAAGCGCCTGGCCGAAGCAGAGCGTGAATTCTGGTATCAAAACCGCGGGATACAGCACCACGCCCTTATTGATGCCCGACGGCTTCGCCTGATTGCCCGGAAGCAGCTGGCGATGATGGGCTTGCTGAATACAAAATCGGAATCTGAAGCCGAGGAAGCAATGCAGGCTGAACGCGCTGAAATCCTGCGTCGCGGGGAGAAGTGGTGAAACCACTGTTGACGCATCTTGAGTTTGAAGCGCGCATACAGCAATTGCGCGAGGCCCACCCTTGGGTTGGCCAATCGATCATTCGCATTGCGCCTGGTCATCTCGCGGCCGTTGAAGCGCTGCTGGTTGATATCGAGGAAATTGCCTCAAAGACCTCGCTAAAAAAACACGTAAATTTTTTGCGGATCGAGCTCGATAGTGATCGAGCGTTACAATTTTTTTTCGATCTTTTCCTATCTTCGAACGCACGCAGTACGGCTGTCCAAGCTGCAATCTTACGAGCCAAATCGGCATCAGGAAGAGTCTGTCTGGGCTGCGGCGAGAAAATTAACTACGGCCGCATACTATGCGAATCGCATATAACGGTGTTCGCTGACGACATTCCACCTGCGCCACCGGAGGAGCTGCTGTCGGAAGTTGCCGAGTCACCGGAAATCGTTGAGCCCGAGCCGGAACCCGAACCGGAATCTGCGGAACCTGAAAAACTAACGGTGTCAGTATTTGATCCGGCTGCGATCGAAATTCTCGATAAATCACGAGCGGGGAAAGATGGTGAAAGCAAGGAACGGATCGCGAGCCTTGTTAAGCGACTCAAAACAACATCCGGCCGGAAATCGTTAGCCACGATTCCTGCGCGCTGGGCAGAATTGGTCCACGAGATTGCCAGCGACTTCCCGAATTTTGCGGAGTTCGCGGAATTCCTGAGACACCAGTTCGCACTGACAGCCCTCGCCGATGGCCGATTAAAACTGCCGCCGGTCCTGTTTTCCGGCCCGCCGGGGATCGGTAAGACCGAGATTGCAATGTCGCTTGCAGAACTCCTGAGCACCGGCAGCCTGGTCGTCGACATGGCCTCGGCGCAGTGCGGTGCTGACCTGAGCGGTAGCGATGCGTATTTCTCAAATTCCAGGGAAGGCCGACTTTTTGAAATCTTAGCATTTGGCGAAACCGCGAATCCAGTCATCGTCCTTGAGGAACTGGACAAGGTTAACCAGAACAATTCCTACCGCGCCGACGGAGGTCTTTATGGCTTGCTGGAGCCGAAGACAGCCAAGCATTTCCGGGATTTGTCAGTACGCGATCTGTCGCTCGATGCCAGCCATATCGTCTGGTTCGCTACTGCCAATGATCTGAATGCCATCCCAGCACCGATCCTTTCCCGATTTGTGATTTTCGAGATCCCTGCCCCCACTCGAGAGCAGGCTGAGGCAATCGCAAAAACGATGTATTGCGACATCCGCAATGCTTACGCCTGGGGAGGCGTATTTGCCGAAGAATTGTCAACGGATGTAGCCACTCGACTGGCGGAAGGAGCCCCCCGCGAAATCCGAACAATGCTCCAGCGCGGATTCGGAAAAGCTGCTCTTGAAGGCCGGACAGAGTTGGTTCCGGATGATATTCCGGCTCCGACGACCAGAAAGCAGCAATTAATAGGTTTCGTTGATGCGCGCTGAAGAACTCCTGGACGGCGCGGGGTGAAACGAGCCAAAAAACGGCTGCCTCACGTTTTCGCTGCGAAGCTACGGGAACATGGTCGATAAATCCTCGAGGGCATATTTCGAATGCTTGTAGATCGCCGAGTTGCCATCGACGACAGTTTCTTCGTCGGTCGAGAGGTGTGGATAGTTTCTTCTAGGATACATTGGCGTTTCCAATGGATACATTCTCCTCTCACGAGAAAACATCTTTGCAACGTGACCGGAGACGGTATTCGCGGTATCTGCAGGGAGAAATTTATAGTAAAAAACCGCTTCTCCCTGCGTTACAGGGAAGAATCGATAACCAATTCCGAAGCCTCAAATAACAAGAATCCTTGGCATTTTCTTCGAGCCAGCAGTATCCCTCCTCCTCGTACCCAGCTCCCTTTCGAACGAATGCATCAAAATGTTGCATCAGGCCGCATACTTGCATCCTGACGCTGCACACTGCAGTTGCGTTACTACGAGGTTGGGTTAAACCAGCAAAAATCAACCAAACAAAGCTGCCGCTGGCGACAGTTTTCGCCAATTTGGTCGCCTCCTGCGGCACTATGCAGCATTTTGTTCCCTGGTGCTGCAAGATGCTGATGGCGACGGGGCCAGCCAACGGAAATATGATTTTTTTTTGCAGCACTATGCAACTCGACGCAACAAAATAGTTTTTTGCAGCAACCTTCTGATACACCGCTTTGGCTCTATTCACAAGTTATCCAAAACCGCAAAACCCACTCTGATTGACAAATTACGGTTTCGGATCAGTTTAACCAACGTTAAATCTGATACGAAACCGTAAAAATGGCTTTCTTAGGTGTTTTGATACACCGATTTCCGCGAAAATCAAGTTGTTTGAAATTGTGTAGTCATGAAACCGACAGAAAAGTGCTGTCAGGATGACAAGATGTCGTGTATTGCTGCATGGTGCAGCGTTTTGTGACATTTGGCGTATTCAGGCAGCTTGCCTGCCAAGGGCAAACAAGCCCGCAGCGCAGCAGCTCGTCATGCGTTTGTGAAATCCCATCCGTGTCCTGCAACGGGACACACCAAACTCCCCTGTCCCGGTTATGTGATCGACCATATCGTCCCGCTGTGTGGCGGAGGAATGGATCACAAAATGAACATGCAGTGGCAAACTGTCGAGGACGCCAAGCGGAAAGACCGTGAGGAAAGGCAGATGTGCGCTCTCCGTCGGTAACACGGACGCTATTTGAAACAGCTCAGCATCAGAAGCAATGCACCGCTGGAATGGAGGGTGGACTTTCCGGACAGAAGGCGTATCGTGAATTTGAGTCTCAGCCAGTTGGAGCGGTCGGGATCACGAGCAACAACGAGTCTGGAGGCACAATGAGCGCAAATCCGCCGCAGCACGAGATGATTGCGTAGTACCCCAACGGCTAACGCCGAATGCCTCGATCAATTTTACGAGGCCAAAGATTGACGAAGCCCCCGCCTGAAATGCTGGGGCTTCTTGCTTTTGAATATCCGGATTCGCATTGCTCGGTCTTGTAGGATTTGTCCTGAGCAAAATATCCACCCCTTGTATTTCCAAGTCACATTTTGAGGATTCCCGATGTCAGAGATCACGCTCATTGAGGTCGAAACCGGCCCGAATCCGACCGCGGCGGTTATTTGGCTGCACGGCCTGGGGGCTGACGGGAGTGATTTTGAGCCGATTGTTGCCGAGCTGGGTTTGCCGGCCAATCCGGGAGTGCGTTTTATTTTTCCGAATGCGCCTCACCGTCCGGTCACCTGCAATGGTGGCTATGTCATGCGCGCCTGGTACGACATCATCTCTCTGGCGCCAGATAGCCGTGAAATCGATGAAGTTGGGCTGTTGGAATCACGAGAGATCGTACGGGCAATCATTGCCCGTGAGGATGCGCGTGGCATTCCTAGTCAGCGCATTTTTCTGGCGGGGTTTTCGCAGGGCGGTGCCGTCGCCTACCTCGCAGCGCTCACCCATCCGACCCCGCTAGCCGGCGTCATTGCACTATCGACGTACATTCCGAGCGCCCACCTCATTACGTCAGATCTATCGGAAGCCAAACAGATGATTCCCTTGTTTGTAGCGCACGGCACGGATGACGATGTGGTTTCGCTTGGCCTGGGCCAACAAGCACTCGCGTTGGTGCAGTCACTGGGTTTCAATCCGGAATGGCACACCTACGACATACCACATGCCGTCTGCGAGGCGGAGATTGCTGACATTGGTGTTTGGCTCAACGAGCGCTTAGCGTGATTGATTCCTACGACTAAATGCTTGGATTAGTCGATTGGGGTATTGCGCCAACAACGCTTACCTATTCCAAGTGTCTCTATTTCGGCCTTAGCGGACGTTGGCCTCCTAAAAGCGAATGGCCGGTTCTGATTACAGACCGG
>Ga0066472_100177_pt1 | contig 21136 bp, 14 predicted proteins | sample LakWasM106_HOW12_2_FD_59582 | JGI IMG/M metagenome (GOLD analysis project Ga0066472, IMG submission 59582) | Freshwater sediment methanotrophic microbial communities from Lake Washington under simulated oxygen tension - Sediment Metagenome 106_HOW12 | ecosystem: Environmental > Aquatic >...
CGCACGGCAAGCGAAGCGCGCAGGCCCGAAGCTGGAAGCCGGGCCGGAGGCGTCAGCCGAACGGAGTGAGGGGACGATCGAAGCCCGAAGGGGGCGAGACGCCGCAGGCGGCTCGATGCGCCAGCACGAGAGCGCGACCGGCCATTTCCCAGGGGGCCGGGGACGCCCGAATCCCCGCAGCACAATCCCCCACGATCACAGCAGGTCCCGGCATCGGCACAATGACACTTGCCATGGACTTACGCGAACTAACGGACGATGAACTGATGGCCCAGGCCAGGGAATGGCGGCAACGGGCACTGCGCGGTGAGAAAGACGCGCGCGGCTTCGCGCACGAACTGGAATGCGAAGTCCGCCGGCGCTTCCCCAGGAACGACGTATCCCAGACCTTGCCGCAGGTGCGCCTGCTGGGCGTTCTGCCGCAGACGGCCCACCGGCGCTGGAAGCCCTGGTGAACGCACCAGGGCCGAGAGAAGGCGTAGGGCGCCCCACGACACCGCGGCAGAATCAGACCATGACCCGCCCCGCCAGCCGCGCATCGCGCGCATAGGCGCTCAAGCGCCTGTCTGCGCGGAAGTACAGATCCCGCTCGACCGGCAGGCCGATCCGACCGCGAAGGCCCACCAGCTCTTCCAGGCTGAGATAGCCCAATTCAGGCAGCCCCAGACCCAGATCGCACAACCCATAGGCACGGTCATGGTCGTCGGGATCAATGGCCCCCAACAGCCAGGTCGCGCTCGCATCGGGCGTGAACAGTTTGACCACGGGCACGGGATCGAAGTCTGGGTCCCGCAGCGATGCGCAGCCGTTGGACAGCAGCAGCGCGCGCTGCTCGTGGGTGATGAGTGCGTTGTTCATGGTGAACTCCTGAAGGATGCCGGGCGGAATTGCCCACCCCCTCCGGGTCACGGTGCAGCGCAAGCCGTCAAGGGTCCACGACGGCCGCCAGGACGCAAGCGCCAACGGCGCGCAGCCCTTGCACGGCGAGCACGCCGTGGCACGATGAAGGGAACAGCAAGCCGCCACGCCCCACCATTCACCTTGCCCTTTCGCCAAGTGCGCAGCATGCGCAGCCCGTGAGTGCCAAAGCTGCGCCATCCAGCGCTGCACATGTCGGGCACATGGAACCACGCCACTCGGCCGGCGCTGATCGCGCGCTTCGGAACTTCGTGATCCCCTGGTTCGGGTTCGTAAGCGCCAGGCCCGTGAGCCAGGGGCGTGAGGTTGAGTGCAACGCAATGGCTGGCAAAGCGCGGGCGACCAGACCTTAGCCCTGCTTCCCGGCCATAAGGCGTCACTTGCCCCTGTCGTACGACCGTGAGTTAGATTCGCTAAACAACAATGGAAGGCAAAGGCCCATGGGGAAACCACACGTCACGCGAACCGTCGGACCGATCCATTTCGAGGACCTCGATCCTCACCGCTTTGAGGACTTGGTTCGCCAGCTCGCCTACGACTTCCGGTCATGGAAGTCGATCGAGTCCACGGGTCGTGGCGGCGCTGACGATGGATTCGATGTCCGAGCATTCGAGGAGGTGAGAACGCCAACGGCCTTTACCGAAGACGAGGTAGACGCGGAGGATGCACCCCATCCGATGGAGGGCAACCTCTGGATGATTCAGTGCAAGCGCGAAAAGGAAGTGGGACCCAAGAAGGTTGCCACGATCATTTCGGATGCGGTGACGGCACAGATGTCGCCCTATGGCTACATCCTGGCAGCGCCCGTGCACTTCTCCAAGGCTGCGCATGATCGCTTCCGCGAGGAGCTTCGATCCCGCGGAGTTATGGAGTTCTATCTGTGGGGCGCTGGCGAGCTTGAGGACATGCTCTTCCAGCCAAAGAACGATCACATCCTGTTCGCGTTCTTCGGCATCTCACTGGTGACCAAGCGGCGATCCAAAGCCGCTTCCGTTCGCTCTACGGTATTGGCCAAGAACAAGCTAATGCGGGTATTGGGTGAACAACCAACCGGGCACATCCTTGTCCGCGACCTGAGCGATGAAAACTATCCATTCGAGGATGACTACCCGGACTTCGACAGGAATCCCCGATGGAAGGAATACAAGGTGCACTCGTTCGACCCACGCGGCTTGGTCGTGACGGTAGCCAGGCATTTCGCTTACTTTGATCGCGACAGCAGGGAGTGGGACTACACAAAGGTTGTAGACGAAGACCCATTCCCCATGGACCACCAAGAGGCCCTGGAGCAACAGCTACAAGCGCAGCGCCTCGCAGTCAAGGGCTTCTGGGAGTTGTTGCCACGGGCCAGCCGTGCGATATGGGTCCACCGCGAGCTGATCCGTTTCGACAATATCGAGTACATCGACGACAAGGGTGACGGCGACTTCAAGATGCCGCACATCTATGTGTTGTACGACCCGAAGCGCGGCCCTTTCTCCGGCTACTACGAATGTCTGGAAATCAATCAGCACACGCACGCTTCGCTGGAGGGGCTGACCCGTAAGACTATCTTTCCCGACAAGTTCTCCGTACCCGGATTCGGCACAATCCACACCGGCCAATCCCTGGCGATTGATGAGGCGACGCGTTCGATGTTGCAGCACGGACGCCAGGAGGTCACTCTTTACGGTCTCGGCACTCAATACGGCCATCTGAAGCCGACCGACGTCGCCCTGGTCGATGGGCAAACCTCGCGCTCTGCCGAAAAGCTGTACATCAAGGTGACAAACATCAGGACGATGAAAGCTGAGCTTCTGTTGAAGCAGTCTAAAGACAACCCGACCATGCTGCACGACATGGAGCGCCAGATCGGGCGCGCGTTGAAGGCTTCAGAAAAGGTTCGAGTGGTCGAAGCCGTCGCCATCTATGAATGGCAGATTGATCAGAACCGCCCTTTGATCTAAAACCACCGCCGCTGGAGAGAAACGGCCGCCACCGTTCCTGGCACGCTTCACTGGCTCTCGCGCACAGCTCAGCAGCGGAGTCCGCTGTGGGTCGAGGCTGCGTGAAAACTCCGGCACGTCAATGCGCCGCGAAGCCTGGATTCGGCAAAGACTCGCTGCTCAGTGAATATCGCCATCAAAGCGACTATGCGCATGGGAATCCGATCAACTGCGCCCTACTCCGGGCTGCGCTCCAACAGGTTGTGCTGATCGCTTTCGGTAGCCACCATGAGCGACAACAGATCCGCTCACGGTCAATGCCATGCCGACACCCTCACCGCCCCCTCTGGGCAGACATTCGCCCTTGCCGACCCCTGGCACGACGGACTATGACGAAACACCCCAATTTCTCTCGAAGCCGCCCTTGCCCTTTCGCCGCACCATTCGTCGACGCGAACTGCACCAGATCGTTCCCCTGGCCGAGACCACGATCTATGAGATGGAGCAGCGCGGCGAATTTCCGCAGCGCTTCCGGCTCACCGCACGCTGTGTCGTCTGGGATTTGGAAGAGGTCGAGGCCTGGATCGAGGCGAGAAAGGACGCCTCGCGCTCAGCGAAGACCGGTGCACCTCCGGGTCCGGACGTCAGGCTACGCCAATACCGCCCCGTACGATAACCACCGCTCAACCACTGACCCGTTTGACAGGCGGTCGTCAGCCCCTTTGCCGTGAATCCATGGTCCCGAGATTCAGGCGCATCTGCGGCTCAAGGGCATGCACTTCGATGATGAGATGCCGACAGATCGCATTGAGCGAGTCCAATGTCCGGTCCGCCATCTGGGCGAACACAAAGATGTTCGTCATGAACAGCCCCTGCAGCGCAGACCCACCCGTGGAAGCCACGGGGTAGCGAAATGAGTACGAGCCAGGATCGACTCGATCCAGATCGGACAGGAACTGCAGTTCGTCCTCGTCGATAGCTCGCAGAGCAAGGGGAAGCCTGTCTCTCATAGCGGCAAGGACGGGCTGAGCCATGCCCAGCAGCTTCATAAGCGAATGCTCTCTCCACAGTCTTGGCAATACCTGGCGAAGCTCCTGATCGTCGACACTGAGCCTGGCCAAGCGGTACACCATCCCCTTGAGGTAGAGCTCGATCGCATGGCGAAAGAGAAAGATGACGGGGCAGGCACCGTAGTCAATATCACCAACATCCCTGCGTTCGTAACCGGCGATCAGGCCGTGAGCTGCATTCCGATAACTCACCGCATAGGAGACCACATCGCTGGCGGCATGGTTGCTCCAGTTCAGCAAAGCATTCCCGTAAGTCCCGCGAGGCGCGGAGTAAAACTCTTCAATCGTCATGTTGCAGTGCAAGAGGTGAATTGGGTCGCGACAGGAGTGGTGTTTCAGTCATCTGCCATGCCCCCCGTTTTATGCCTCGCAGACTGCGCTGATTGTTCAGGACTGCGGAACGCGGCGCTCGCGCTTTGCGAGCTTCGATAACAAGTAGGCGGAAACTGTTCCCACAACTTCAATGGCGGCCTTGGCCTCCTCATCAGCGAGTGTCGGCAACCATGGCCGGCCATGGCCAGAGCCCTGCTTGTTGCGAACTCGATTGACGCCCAAGGCCGAGAGGAACAGCCCCCGCTCCATCGACTTGACCGCCGGCTCGCCGGGCTGCTCAAGCATCTCCGGGACGGCGAGGTCCAGGGCTATGAAGGCCATGCCGAGCAGTGACTGGAAGTTGGCACCGCTCGGATATCTTCCTTGCAGCGTTTCGAGGACATGGGCGGCCGTGGCTTCCATCAAGTCCTTTCCGGCTCCCGCGATCAGGGCAGCATCCTCGGCGCCTTTTTGGGCACGTCGGGCATAGGCGGCCAACGCATCGGTGAGCGCAACACCGCGCAAAGAGGAGAGCACCTTGGGCGACAGCGTGCCGTCGTCGGCCAATACAAAACCTTCCGCGTCGAAGGCTGCCTTCGCATTGTCAATCGCCTCGCGACCCACATAGTTGGTAGACGCCTCTCGGAATCCGCCGCACGCGCGCACCTTCGCGAGCAAACCGGAAGTGAACCGGCTTGCCGCAACCGGGTTTGAGTCCATAACCGCGTAGAGAACGGCGCGCACGCGCTTCGCCTTTCCAATCATCTGCCCCTGCTGCTTGGGGTCATGCTCCGCAAGGCCCGCCTGGTTGACGTGAAACTCGATGTCGGCGTGCGAAGGCTCTCGGTAGACGCCGTTGTTGTTCGAATCGTCCACAAGCTGCATAAGCGCGTGGGCGATCGTGTCTGTCACCGGGATGTGAGACATTCTTTCTTTCCTCTTGCCAAACGGGCTAATCCGAACAAACCAGAGAGATCATCTGGGAGTCAACTGCGCTAGATAGTCGGAACCAACCATTTCGTAGTCCGAGGCCTTGATCCAAGCCCTTCCCTGCGCCGCGTGCGCATTGGCATATCCCCAGGCCGCGACGCGATGTGCGGTTTTGTCGTCTGTCGCTACACCTGCGGCCATCCCAATCTCACCGAGCGGTGCCGACTTCGTCGTCAACCGCTCCAGCCATCGCTCCAGATGACCTTTGCTCGCCAAAGAGTCGGACTTGCTCCGATTGCACTGGGGATGCGCCAACACAAAGTTGTGGGCGAGGTCACGCGGATACAAAGCGAACGGAACGAAGTGATCAACATCGGCCTCCTGCAGCCCTTGCCCGCAGTAGAAGCACCGCGAGCCATCCAACTTCCGCAGGCCGGCACCGATAATGGCGAGTGACTGCCGAGAGATACCAAAGAGGAAATCCTCCAAGTCCCCGGCGTCGCCCAAGATGGCATGGTTCCGGCGATTGGCTTTGATGTGCCCCACCCAGTGATTGCGGGCCAGTTGCTGGACAAGGGGATGAAACCGGCGCAAGCAGTACGCGATACCCGGCCTGAGGACCACGATGCCTCGACCTGGCCTCTCATAAAGGAACGGGTCGGTCATACCGCCGAAGTTCTGCAGGTAAGTTAGAGGCTGCGCGGAAACAACTGCGGCCACCTTCGACAGCAAGGGCCCATAGCCGACTTCACCCCGCGCTTGCTGTAACGTCGTCGAACTCGAGGTCGATCGAAACTCCTCGATAGCCGTGAGCACGGCCGCCTGCGCTCCCAGATTCTGAGCCAGCACTCCCGGTGTCGCATGGATCTGGTCGGCGCAATAAGGCAGTGCTTGCCGCCAATACTGCTGAACGAATCGCTCGGCGATCTGCCGAGTCGCCAATGGCAACTCGCCCCCATCGTCTGCTCCCAGCTCCACGGCAAGGTCTGAAAGCGCGATCAGCAGCGCAAACTTGTAGGTCGCCGTGAAATCGCCCTCAGCGAAGAGGCGCTGCAGCTTGGTCAAAAATGCCAGTTGCTGCTCTGCAGAAGGGGGCGCGTTCGCCATCAATTGCGTGAACTCCAGTAGTCGGCTTTGTCTGGGATCACCCAGCGCACTCCACCTCGGGGGTCCGGCTGATCGCCCCGGAAGCGGGGGATGAGATGGATGTGAAGGTGCGGCACTGTCTGGCCCGCGGCGGCACCGTCGTTGATCCCGATGTTGAATCCATCCGGATGAAATTCAGCACCTGCTGCCGCCTGGGCTTGATCCAGCAACTCCAACAACCCTGCGCGCTCCTGCGGGCTAGTCTCGAAGAACGACCCGATGTGCCGTTTGGGGATAACCAAGCTGTGCCCCGGCGACACGGGAAAGCCGTCGCGGATCCAGAGCGCATGGGCGTTCTGCCCCAAGACCCGCTCCGCCGGCAGCGAACAGAATGGACAAGACTTGGTCGTCATTTCACGTCACCCCATCAAGCGCCGAAACGACGCCCGATAGTCGATGGGCTCCAGGTGAAGCTGGTCTGCCAGTCGCCCCTTGAGAATGTAGAGCTTCGGCTCCTCGCGGAACTGGAAGACACGGTAGAGATGGAAGGCATCCTCTGCCTCGTCCGCAAAATCCAGCTCGTTCCGACTGATGATGAAAGCGGAGGCATGGCCACCGTTCGTGGTCTTGACCTCAATGAAACGGTGCTCGCCGGGCCGCTCGTGCGAGAGGATGTCGTAGCCGATCCCGTCGCCAAGCCGATCTGAGACCCAGTCCAACTGCTGGAAAAGCTCCGGATACCCCGCGTCGATGAGTCGCCGCTGCTCGAACCCGATGACCCACTGCTCACCGGCGCGACCAAGATTTCGGTTGGCTTCATCACGCTGGGCCCAGTTCGTTTTGCGGGGAAGTCTGACCTTAGACCCCTCTTTCGCTAGCTGCACCACCGTTTCGACGGCAGGCGGTTCGACCAAGGAGGCATGAAAGGCCTGCTGGTCAGGCGTCTTGACATCCTCCATCGCGTCCACAACCTGGGATACCAGGCTCGGCCGATCCAGGACGAACTGCTGGACCGCCTGCCGCAACAGAAGTTGAGCGTTGCTACGAGGCTTATAGCCACGGATGAAAGGCAGCTCCAGGTCGTGCAAAACGGCGCTGATATTTTGATACTTCAGCTCAACCGAACCTTTGCTGCGCCCGCGCAGCTGCTGGCGAAGCTGCGCATTGAACTCCGTCTTGATGTAGCGCTGCTGCGCAGCCTCCATTTGGAGCATCTCGAAGTACGAAGCGACCGTGGCCTGCACCTCGTCCGAGGTCCAGTCCTCACCGATACGCACGACATCGAAGCCGAGATGCTGCAACTTGGGAACGACGGTGGCCTCCCCACCGGAAAAATCAGCCGGCTTGAGCGGCCCCTCGTCAGGAAATTGATAACCAAACGCGGCCCCGACGATGGCTTTGGAGTCGCACAGCTGCCCTGTTTTTCCATCGCGCACCAGAAAGTCACGGGACTTTCCAAACCCGTATCGCGCCAGAAATGTCGTCCGGCCCAGCCGAGAAAACTCATCCAATGCGGCCTGAATGGCCGCTGGACTTTGGAGGCGCGAGAGTTCAACAGCCATCAGGGTTTTAGACATCCGTTTCAGCGGAACAAACATCGGTGCAGAGGCAATGGATCACAGTAAAAGAGATGACCGAATCGCGCACATGAAACACTTTATGTTACAACGGCCTTCTGTCACACTTGCTGCGGTTCGCTTGGCCTTCATTGGAAACGCCTGTACTCGACTCCTTTCGCGCACGTGCTCGGCGCATCGCCGCCGAGGGTCGAATTGTTTCCGTCGACGTCGAAGCCCACCCTGAAAAGGACGACCAGATCTTCGCCGTCGGCGCCGTCAGGTCCGACGGACAGGACACCTTCCGCAGCACCTGTTCCCCAGCCAAAGCAGCGTCAGTAGCGACAGCCCTCAACAGCTTTGCCCGTGACGGTCAAGTACTGCTGGGCCATAACCTCAAGCGCCACGACATTCCTCTGATGCGCGCCCAGCTGCCGCAGTTGGAGTGCCTGCAATGGCCCGTGCTGGACACGCTCGAGTTGTCCGCCCTCGCCTTCCCTAGCAACCCCTATCACCGACTGGTGAAAGGCTACAAGCTGCTCTCGGACGAGCGCAACAACCCCACCAAAGACGCCCGGGTCGCACTCAACGTGTTCGAAGAGGCCGTCGAAGCCCTACTGGAGACGAACGATCAAGAGCCCTGGTGGCTCACCGTGCTGCACTTCCTGCTGCGCAACGACGAAAGCATGGCGACATTGCTGGCCCAGGTGCGCGAGGAGACCACACCCGCTCGCGAGGCGATCGGCCCCATCGTTGCCAGCCGGTTTGCGGATCGTTGCTGCGCCACCCGTCTGGAGGCACTGGTTGCCGAAATCGTGACGTCCTTCGACGGCCACGACCCTTGGTCGGTCGCGTTTGCCCTGGGCTGGATCCGCGTTGCGGGAGGCAACTCCACCCTCCCCCACTGGGTGTTCCACGAACTTCCCGCCGTGAGGCAATTGATCGCAGAGCTACGAGAGATCGACTGCGGTCAGACCAACTGTCCCTACTGCCGCGAGAACCACAACCCCGAAGCGCTGCTGTCCTCCTTGTTCGGCAAGCCAAGCTTCCGGGCACAGCCGACGACCACCGACGGCTCATCGCTGCAACGCGCAATCGTCAGTGCTGGGCTAACGCGCGAGAGCCTGTTGGCCGTCCTGCCAACCGGCGGCGGCAAATCCATTTGCTACCAACTCCCTGCCCTCGTCCACTACCGCCGCTCAGGCCGGCTGACCATCGTCATCTCGCCGCTGCAGTCGCTGATGCGCGACCAGGTGGACAATCTGATGAAGGCCGACATCCAGTGCGCGGCGACCGTCAACGGAATGCTGACCCCACTGGAACGGCGTGATGTGCTGGACCGCATTCGCCTCGGTGACGTCGGCATCGTGCTCGTCTCACCCGAGCAGTTCCGAAGCAAAACCTTTGTTGAAGCCATCCGTGTTCGGGAGATCGCGGCCTGGGTCTTCGACGAAGCCCACTGTCTCTCCAAGTGGGGCCACGACTTTCGCACGGACTATCTGTACGTCTCGCGCTTCATCCGGGAACAATTTCCCGGACAGGCACCGATCGCCTGCTTCACCGCCACCGCCAAGCCGGACGTCATCGAGGACCTGTGCGACCACTTTCAGGAAGGCCTTCAGGTCGAACTGAAGACATTCCTCGGCGGCCACGAGCGCACGAACCTGTCCTATGCCGTTGTACCCACCTCGGGAGGCGAGAAGCCACAGCGCATCGTGGAACTGCTGCGAGATGGCTTACGGCGCGAAGATGCCGCCGTGGTCTTCTGCGCCACACGCAGGAGCGCGGAGACCATCGCACAGATCGTCACGCAACAAGGCGTGGCGTGCGCCTGTTATCACGGTGGTCTTTCCGCCGATCTGCGCAAGGAGACGCAGCGTCGCTTTCTCGACGGCGAACTGCAGGTGATCGCCGCCACCAATGCCTTCGGCATGGGGGTGGACAAGCCCAATGTCCGGCTGGTGATCCACGCCGAAATCCCCGGCTCGCTGGAGAACTACCTTCAAGAGGCCGGCAGAGCTGGGCGCGATGGGAACGAAGCCAAATGCGTCCTGTTGTTCGACCCGAAGGACGTGGAGACCCAATTCCGCCTCTCCTCCACGTCTCAGTTGTCCCAGCGAGACTTCATCGGACTGCTCCGCGCCTTGCGATTCCAGGCCAAGAAGCTGGGCAAAGGTGAGATCGTCATCTCTGCAAAAGAACTGCTTGCGCAAAGCGTCGGTACCAGCATCGAGCTCGATGCCCCTGACGCATCGACCAAGGTCACCACCGCTTTGTCGTGGCTGGAGCGCCACGGCTTCTTGACGCGCAATGAGAACGCCACCAAAGTCTTCCCTGCAAGTCTTCGGGTGACCTCACTGCAGGAGGCCAAGGAACGCATCGCCAAGGCGGATTTCTCTGCCAATGTGCGGCAGAAATTCCTCGCCGTCGCCACAGCCTTGTTCCGCTCCGAGACCCCTGAGGGGCTGAGCACCGACGAGCTCATGCTCGATGCGGGCATCCGACCTGAGGAATGCTTCCGCATCGTGCACCAGTTGGCCAAGCTGGGCATCCTGGTCAACGATCTCGGACTGACGGTGCGCTTGATGCGTGGCGTCAGGGGCGCGTCCGTCTCCCGTCTGGAATATCTGAGTGCCATGGAGAAGGAGCTGGTCGAACTCATGGCGGAGAACGCCCCAGACGCCGACCAGGACGATGCGCAACAACATCTGAATCTTCGAGCGGTCTGCACCGAACTGCGCAGCCGTCTGAACCTCGACGACGAGAAGGGGCATCTCGATCCTACGCAGGTCCGAGCCTGCTTGCGATCCATGGCCGACGGATTCGGCTCTGGTAACGACAAACGCAGCATGATCCAGCTGCAGTCACTGGGTGATGACACCCTGCGCGTTACCTTGCGTCGCCCTTGGTCTCAGATTCGCAGAATCTGCGAGCTGCGCCGTGCCGTTGCCCAAGTCACCCTCACGCGGCTACTTGCAGAGGTCCCAGACGGAGTCAAAGGCGCATGCCTGGTGGAGTGCAAGGCCCAGGCACTGATCGATGCACTGTCCGACGACCTCGTTCTCAAGACCCAGCTGCGCGAGCCCGACGTAGCGCTGGAGAATGCGCTGCTCTACCTTCACCAGACCCGTGTGCTCGAGCTGGACAAAGGGCGATCCGTTTTCCGCTCGGCGATGACCATCCAGATGGAAGAGGACACGTCCCGGCGATTCAGTCAAGCCTCGTTCGCGCCCCTGGAAGAGTTCTACAAGGAGCGGACGCTGCAGACGCACGTCATGCACGAGTACGCCAAGCTGGGCGCGGAAGATCCGGCGAAAGCGCTCGACCTGGTCAAAGCGTACTTCACACTGCCGCACAAGCAATTCATCAAGGAATTCTTCCGGGGACGCACTGACCTTCTGGAGCGAAAGACCACCGACGAGTCCTACCAGCGCATCGTTGATGACCTGCAGCATCCCGTACAGGAGGCCCTGGTCACACAACCGCGGACGGGGAATCACTTGGTCTTGGCGGGACCGGGATCCGGCAAAACGCGGGTGATAGTGCACCGCATCGCCTACTTGCTGCGAGTGCAGCGCGTGAACCCGGGGCGCATCATCGCGCTGGCCTACAACCGAGGCGCGGCCGTCCAGCTGCGCCGCCGACTTTTAACGCTCGCCGGAGACGACGCACGGGGCGTATTGGTCATGACCTATCACGCCATGGCGCTGCGCTTGACGGGGACCAGCTTGGCGGGCGCCGAACGCACCTCCAGCAACGTCGACTTCAAGAAGATGCTGCAGGACGCCATCGACCTGCTCGAAGGCAAGAGCTCGGCGCTGATCGACGCGGACGAAGTCCGCGATCGCCTACTGCAAGGCTACGAATACATCTTTGTTGACGAGTACCAGGACATCGACGCGCAGCAGTACGCCCTGGTCAGCGCCCTTGCCGGTCGCCGGCGAGCGGACGCCGACACCAAGCTGAGCATCATGGCCGTGGGAGACGATGACCAGAACATCTACTCCTTCAAAGGCGCGAACATCGAGTTCATTCGGCGTTTTCGGGCCGACTATGAGGGCGACCTCACCTACCTGGTGGAGAACTTCCGCTCCACCCAGAACATCATCTCGGCCGCCAACCACGTGATCCAGCGCGGCGCCGACCGCATGAAGGTCGATCACCCGATCCGGATCGACGAGAGACGCAAGGATGATCTGCCGGGCGGCCGCTGGGCAGCGCTCGACAAGGAAGGCCGCGGCGCCGTACGGTTGATCACCAGCCCAGCTGCCCCAAACCTTCAGGCCCAACTGGTCCACGCAGAGATCGAGCGCATCCGGTGCATCGATCCGACGGTCAAGCTCTCAGAGATCGCTGTGCTCTGCCGCACGCACGCCCCTTTAGAAAAGATGAGGGCCATCTGCGATGTCGAAGGACTGCCCTGCGAAGTCACCGGTCCAGAAGCGGCCAAAGGACAGATCGCGCTGATGCGGACCCGCGAAGGCTGGGCGTTGGCCCAGGCACTGCGGCGGCGCCAGTTGCGTATGGTGCGCCTCAGCGCCCTTCGCAGATCCCTGACCTATCTGCAGCGCGCTCAGCCCAGAAACGCCGCGCTACTGGATCTCCTAGACATCGTCGATGACGTCGCCTCCTCGCTGCAAGCAGACATCGTTCCCGCAGCCGAAGCGCTGGACCTTTTCTACGAAGCTGCTGGCGAAATGCGGCGGGATGGCCGCGACAGCGCCATCAAGCTGATGACTGCACATGCTGCCAAGGGTCTGGAGTTTGACCACGTCATCGTGATGGACTGCGCCGACTGGCGCTGGGATGAAGAAGATGAACGACGACTTCTCTACGTGACCATGACGCGCGCTCGACAGTCGCTGAGCTTGATGCGCGCAGAGGGTGGACGCAACCCCTATCTCGTTGATCTTGGGACCATAGATGGAGTACAGGATCAGCTGCCGCGCGCCCGGCCAAAGCACCGCGCGGATCTTGAGCGCCAATACGTCATGCTGGGGCCGGCAAGCATGGACATTGGATTTGCTGGACGCGCGTCGTTGGCGCAGCCAATTCATCGCGCAATCGCCGCTTTGCGGATCGGAGATGTAGTCGAGGTGAAAGGACGATTCGTCCATTCGACCTCTGGACAAATCGTTGGCCGGCTGGCCGCAAGCATAGATGCGACGCATCTCCAACGAGGGGTCGCATCCGTGGTCGCGGTCATGGTGCGAACGCGATCTCAGACGCCCGAGGAGTACTGGCCAGCCCTACAGGCAGATCACTGGGAAACGCCGCTTGCGGAAGTCCGGCTAGCTGATCCAAGCGCGACGTCGGCTGTTGACGAGTTGCAGGCACTTGGTCGCCAGTAGCGAAGGCGACTTCTCTTTAGACCATCAGTGTTGAATTTGAACCGAGAATCCATGGCAATCAAAACCAGCTGGGTATTGCCTCCGCACACCATAGGTGGTCTAGACCACATCGGTACGCAAGGCCCCTGCATCCTGATCTACTCGCAACTGCTCCCCGGCATAACAAACGTCACCGACAGAGCCCGGTACTACAGTTTTTATCCATGGCTGATCCGATCCTACGCGGAGCGTGACAGCCACCGCGAGAACTTCAACGCATTCCTGGAGGCCTACCGAAAGGCCGATTGCCTATTCACGATGATTGCCGAGCGTCATGCGCAAGTCATGGGTGACGACGCAGCACGCCACGGGCCCGCGATGGTCGGGCGAGACACGCTCAACGATGCAGTCAGGTTGATCGGCGAAGGAAAGTCGGTCCGTCTCTCGACCTACGCGACCCGAGAGGATTCCGACAAGCGCTACTTTGCCAACAAGCTTGGCGGCCTCGGCCAGTACTATGCGGGAACACTGACGCAACTCGACATTTTGGCCGTAGTCGACAAGCCATGGCTGAGCTACACGCATGAGCGCGGCGGGCCGATCGCACAGGCGTTCGACATGGGCGTCGACGGCCGTTCCTTCTGGCAAGCCGTGGACGCCGATACCGTTTCGGCGCGGACGCTGGATGCGCTCCAAGACTTCTGCCCTTGTTGCCTGCCCAACCGGCAAGGCGAACGCGATGCCTTGCTCGACATCCTCTTCGACCGGAAGTCAGAGTTCGAGGCAGAAGGGGTCCAGCGGCGCAAGAGCCTGGCGCTCTTGCTGCATCTGGCCGGCGCCTTGCAGGCGGTAGAACTCTCCGCTGTCGACGAACCGACCTTCCGCGCCGCTGTCTACACGGAAACCCTAGCGGACGGCACGACATGGTGCCCGCCAGCCTCCTTGGCCCACACTCGGTCGGCCTGGGCCTACTACGTCCGGAATGACCTGATGTCGATAGCGATGCAGAAGGCCTTCGCCATCTCGCTCACCGCACTGGCAACACAACCAGCTCCGCCGGCCTCCATCGAAGAGTTCAGCCAGTCTCTGGCGAGCCGCCCTGAACTCGTCAAGGCACTGGACAAGTTGAAGGCGAAGACCTTTGGCGCGCTGTGCAGTTCTCTGGAAACGGGCGCGCCGGCGCTCGGCGACTTCATGGCCGACGGGCACGAACTGGCCTGGGCTGCTGCCCGCGTTTCGAGGGAGCGTCAGCAACTGGACCGGGAGCCTGCCTTTCTGGCGTCCGTCGTGAACGTGCTGGCGCTTCTTCGGGTGCGCGAGAACCACGGTGCGCCCGCCTATGGCCATCTGGCCATGGACCCGACGCAGCTCCAAGACTCCCCGATCAACCTGAGATCGTTTCGGGAGCGCTGCGTGAAATGGAACAACATGGCGCTTTCAGCCGTCGTCGCGGACCTGGTTGGCTGGATCCTGGAGACCCATCTGCGAGTCGCACTGCGCAAGCTACGACAGAGTTCGACCGCCACCTTCCGAATCCACCCCACCGAGCGGGGAATCGAGGCTCACGGTGACGTGCCCGTGCCCGCCAAGACCAATCCTCGCATCCGGCAAGCGATCAAGATGCTGTGGGATGTCGGCGCCCTGACCCGTGAGCCTGATGGCAGCGGAGATCTGCGGGCTACCGAGCTTGGCATCCAGCTCTTCGAAGCCGCCCATGCGTGAGACCAACGACGACATCTCGCTGCTGGCCGCCCTCAAAGGTGCGAAATTCGAGGCGTCTCTGGTGACGACCTTCAATGCCACGCTCCCGTTTTATGAGGAGGTCGTACTGAGGCGCCTGCAGGCGGCCGATTCGCGGCACAACGTGGTGCTCATGGACGCCGTCCAATGCGCGCGTTCGTGGGCCACGCCATCCTTGAGGCCGCGCCTGGCCGGTTCGGCGTATGCGCTCATCCCCATGGCCGCGCCTGGAGCCTTTCACCCGAAGATCTGCCTACTTGCCAGCAAGAAGCGCTGTGTCCTGTTCATTGGCAGCCACAACCTCACGCTTTCCGGCTTCGGTTTCAACCGGGAAGTCACCACGCACATCGACGTGCGCCCTGACAGCGCCCCTGCTCACAAGCTGGTTCTGAGCCACGTCTGGAGCCTGGTCCGCGAATGGCTTCGAACCCAGGAGGGGGCGCTGGCGCCCTCCGTGCTGGAGGCCGTGCACAGGATCGGTGAGCTTGTTCCGGGAGCCGATGGCGCCCAATCGAAGCTTTCCGACATCCGACTGCTCGGACAATCCAGCAGCGGTCCGTCATTGCTCGAACAACTCGGCCACGCGATCCCGTCGACGCCCCGGCGCGTGGTGATCACAGGAGCGTTCTTCGACACCCAACACACCTTCCTGAAAGCGCTGGAGACCCGTTGGCCCGGCGCCTCGATCAAGGTGATCATCGACCCCAAGACCGTCAAGATCGGTGGCCGCCCCAAGGGGATTCGTTCGCAGTTCGTCGATGCGCGAAAGCTCTGGATGGAGAAGGCAGAGCACTACCTTCACGCGAAGGCGCTCCTTCTCGACTTCGGCGACTCGCACATGCTTGTTGCAGGCAGCGCGAACCCGAGCCGGCCAGCGTGGCTTGGAGGCACGCGCGCCAACTTCGAGGCCATGCTTGTTCGGCCAAACGTTGAAGTGGCAACCTCCAGCTTCGCCAGCGATCTTGCTCAGGGCTTTGCAGCCCGCGCAATGGATGACGCCGACCTGCGCTCGATTCCGATCACACATCAGGATGACGAGAACGACGCTGAAGCACCGAGCGCTCCGATGCGGATCGCCGTTCTTGCTGCGGGTACTTCTGCAGTCCCGATCCCCGCGTCGGACTCTGCGGGATTCGCGGATTTCGTCATGCACCTGCAGGATGGTTCCCACACCGCACCTGTGAGTCTTGGACGTTCAGAGGATGGGGGCGCGATCGTTGAGCTGGGTGAGAGGGCGTCTGAAGTGCGCTGGCTGGAGCTGAGTGGCCGCGGTAGCAAGCTCCTTCGCGTAATCATCCACCACGATTCGGCTCTGGGCCGTGGAGTGGTGCGCTCGCACAGAGCCGCGCTTCAGGATGCATTGGCCGGCTTGGACTTCAGCGGTGCCAACATCGAATCGCTCATTCAGCAAATCGAGAAGGCCATCTTCGACGATCCGGAGCAAGTGGTGTCGCCACCGCCAGGCACCGTGCGGACTGGTGCGGATGAACAAACCCCAATTGCGGCACGCCCGGCATCGCTCGCTGTCCACATCGGCGAAAGTGCCAGCACAAGGAAGAGTAAAAAGAAGCGCCTTCTGCAAGCGGGCAGCCTGCTTGACGTCCTCGACGCCCTCCTCTACCGCTTGGGCCAGGGACTGCCAAGATCGGCCACATCGGCCACATCGGTCACTGAGACCTCGCCCCTCTCGGAAGAGGAGCTTGTAGGAACTGAAAATGAAGAGGCCAGCCAAGAGCTTCCCGCTGCGCTGACCCAGCAAGCCGTTGAAGCAGTGAGAAAGCGCCTCAAACAAGTTGTTCGTCGCATGGTCAGGCAGCTCAAAGCGGCCCAAAGTGAGACCAAGCCTGACGTGCGTGCGGCCAAGGCACGAACCGGCGTGGTCCAGCTCGTTGCCGTGCTGTCACTGGTGAGGGAGTTCAGGCGCCTTCGGCACCTGCCTCAATGGCGCCGTATGGGGGGCTTCATCGACTCGGAAACCCGTCAGGATCTCTTGTCGCAGTCGATGGTCATCCTTTTCGGGCATGCGCAGGGCATCGCGCGCGATATCCGCGTCCACGACGGCGAGGCCGACGAAGTCGCGGAACTCGGCCAAGCGCGGGCACTGCTGGCGTGGCTCGCCTGGGACATTGGTCACAGTCTCCTGAAGCGCATTGAGCCCATGGCGCCAAAAGCAACAAAGGACTATTTGGTTGCGACGTACGCATATCTCTACGACCTGCTCCCGGCCATCGCCGTCGATGACGAGGACACATCGCAACTTGCCTCCAGCGTGCGATTGACCAATACGCCAACGGCTGACGAAAGCGCTCATGGCGAAAGCTGGCTCGCGCATCACATCACGACCGGCTTGGAAGTCGCCACAGCCCCTGCCGCGGCCTACCTGGACCGAGAAGGCATCAAGGCCGGCGATCTGATGCATGTTCCCCATTCCAGCCCACCCCAGTTCAGGGTCGTTGTTGATGCGACCGCACAGGACATTTGCTTGAGTGAACTGGACGCAGAGCGCAGGTTTACGCGCTTCGCCTGGCGTCCAGCGAGCCGGGCTCGCGCGGCGCAAGCCAGTTGATAAACAGATCCATCACTGTCGGCGATGGACACTTTTCGGTTGGGATCCCGGCCGCGCATTCCACACAGTGCGCCGCTCTGCGAGGACTTCGAAGGCTCCTCCGGCGCCCCCATGCCCGAGTCCAGTTCATCGACCACTGTGAAATCGTGAACCATCGCGTCGGCCTGCTCGGTCATCTGGCACCGGCGATCCGCGTCAGCGCTTCTTCTAGCTGCCGGCGATCTTCCGCACGCTTGGCGGCCGTGCGCTGTGCGAGGTTGTGCAGCTTGCGCCGCACACCCGGCAGTTCCTCCGCATGCGCGAGCCCGATCAAGCCGAAGTCCGGTTGCTCGCCCTCCACGGACCGCAGGAACGCGCACGACGGTTCGTCCAGCCACTGCGCCACCCGCGCCAACAAGCGCTCGCGGCTCTCCAGCAAGGCCGCCACGTCAATGGGCTCGGACGTCATCCCCTTGAAATGGGTCTCAAAGATGGCCTCGAAACCTGCAGGCGCGCGTGGCGCCAGCATCTCCCAGGCCGGCTTGGGGCTGCACGTCAGGTACACGAGAAAGGTGCGCCAGAGCATCTCATCCGCCCGCTCGTCCTCCAGCAGCAAGCCCACATCGAAGAGGTCGCGCGGATGCTGCCGTGACAGCGCCGCCGCGAGCTTGCCGGCATACAGGTCGGCGAAATCCAGTACCTGCACCTCGGCGAAGCCGAACGCCTCCTCCACCCTCGGACGCACGACCATGCTACGCACCGGATGCACCGCGCCGCGCATGACCGGCGTCGTCTCGATCTGCACACGCGCACGACCTCGGCTGGCCACCAAGCGGGTGACTGCCCCGCCCTCGCCCGCCGAGGCCTGCACCTGCAATTGCAGAGGCGGGGCGCGCAGTACATCAGCCAATCGCCCCAGCGCTTCGGCGATCAGCCTCGCATCCTCGGCGTAGCCATGCACCGGCAGCCAAGCCAGATCGATGTCCACCGACAGACGCGGCAGGTCATGCTCAAACAGATTGATGGCCGTGCCGCCCTTGAGCGCGAAGCGCGGCTCCTTCGCGAGCACCGGCAGGATCTCGACCAGCAGCCGCACCCGGTCGGTATAGCGCCCATCCCAGGACTCAAGCCAGGTGCTCATCAAGGTCTCGCGGCAAGGTGATCTGGTAGGTCGGATGCAGGCGCCCGCCGGGCACCAGCGCGCGCTTGCCCCGGCCCAGGTCGACTCCCTCTAGCGGCACGTGAGACAGCCACGCATGCCGATGGCGCTCGGCCAGGGCCAGGAACAGCCGCTTGGCCTTGATGCTGCGGCAGTGGCGCAGCAGCAGACCGACGCGCTGCGGCCGCAGCGTGGTCATGGCCTGCATCAGCGCATCAGCCTCATAGACCCGCGCCGCGTCCGACACGCCATCGCACAGTTCCAGCATGGCGCGCTCGGGCGTCGAGCACACCAGCGCCTCGGCACCCGAGCCGGCTCGATGCCAAACCAATCCCTGCCCGGCCAGTACGGACTCAGACACCTCGGCTGCGAATGGCACGGCAGGCAGATCGAACGGCCCCTTGCCCAGGAACGCGAAGCGCTCCTTCAACGGCAGCATGCCCACCCAGCCTGGCGGCCGCTCCGGCCCATAGAGGGTGATCGTCCCGGCATCGCCCAGACGTAGGTAGTGCTCGTGCCCCTGCAGCGTCAGTGCGAAGCGCCCCCCGAGATGCAGCGGCATTTCCTCCCAGGCCTGCAGGCTGCGCACCACCCCCTCCCATTGCAGACGCCCGCCTTGGCGCATGTATGCGCCGCGGGCCGGCGACACGAGCCAGCCGCTGCCGACATAGCGTGCGACGAGGCTGTTCGAGTAGCCGTGCGCCCGCAGCCAGCGGCTGGAAACCAGGCTCGTGTCGCCCAGCTCGGCCAGTAGGCGGTTCAGTTTTCCTGCATTTTGCTCACCCATAGTGCTCAAAATACAGATTTCTCGAACTCCTGCCAAGACTCTTTGGTTCGACAAATGAGAAATTCGATCACCGACAGTGATCTTTTTACGACAACGGCAAACCGCCCGCCGCCCATCGGCAGCATGTACCAGGAGGATCTTCATGCCATCCCCCTCTCACGTGGTCGCGCTCAGCACCGGCACCACCACGTTCTCGGGCATCAGCTTCGGCATGTAAGTCTGCCCATCGATCCAGGCATCGACCATGCTGGCCCACTCCTGCAGCATGTGGCGTCGCTGCTCGGCGTACTCAGCCTTGTTGTAGACCGAGCGCGAGGAACGCCCTTCCTCGTGCGCCAGGCACTTCTCGATCCAGTCGCGGTTGAACCCCACCTCGTTCAGCAGCGTGGAACCGGTACGGCGCAGGTCGTGGACGGTGAAAGGCTCCAGCGGGAGGCCAGCGGCCTTGGCCCGCTCGGCGACGAGCTGCGTCACGCGATTCAAGGTCGCCTTCGACATGCAACGGTTGGCGTCGTAGCGCGAAGGCAGGACGAACTTGGAACCCGCCGCACAGGCATGCAGGGCCACGAAGATGTCGAGCGCCTGGGTCGACAGATAGACCACGTGCGGATTGCGCCCCTTCATCCGCTGCTTCGGGATCGTCCAGGTTGCCTTCTCAAAATCCACCTCGTCCCAGGTCGCCTCGATCAGCTCGCTCTTGCGCACCAGCGTCAGCAGGATCATGCGCAGCGCCAGCCGGATGGTCGGATAGGTGGCCACCGACTCCATCTGCCGCGCCACCAGCCGGATTTCCAGCGGCGACAGGGCGCGATCCTTCGGCACAAACGTTGCGATCGAGGCCGCGCCCACACCCTCGGCCGGGTTGTCCACCCTCTCCCCGTGCAGGATGGCGAAGGCATAGACCTGCTTCACGATGTCGCGGACATGCACTGCCGTGGCAGGCGCACCGCGCGCCTTCACCTTGTTGCAGAGGGCGCGCAGATCATCGGCGGTGATTTCGTTGAGCAGCCGGTTCTGAAAGGCCGGCAGGATGTCGCGATCGACGACATGCTTGCGCATCGCCCGCGTGCTGTCGGCCATCTTGGCGTCCGCCAGCCACTTGACGGCCATGTCGCCGAAGTTCTTGGCCGCGGTCAGCCGACGCTTCTCACGCTGCTTCTCCAGCGCCGGGGAGCGGCCCTGGGCGAGGGTCTTCTTGGCATCGAGCAGCTTTTCTCGGGCCAGCGCCAGCGAGATGCCACCAGCGCCATAACGGCCGATGGTCAGGGTCTCGCGGCGCCCATTGAGACGGTAATCGTAGCGGAAGGTGACGGTACCGGCGGTCGATACCGTCACGTACATCCCATCCCGGTCAGAAGCCTTATAAGTCAAGGACTTAGGCTTCAAGTTGCGCAGTGCTGTGTCGGTAAGCATCGAGGTTTTTCCTCCTGTTGGTGACGGCTTTTACCGTCAAGGGTCAGGAGACCTGCTGATACCCGGAAAGCCGCATGAAATAAGCTTTCCAGAGGAGACTTTTACCGTCAAAGACCGATTTGGTCTCAATAGTAAACGGGAGGGTCTTAATCCAGTCCCCGGTTCTTACCGCCAGTTTTACCGTCAACCAGTTTCGCTGGTCGGCGATAGCCACCGATAGCCGCCGAAACAAAAATTCCTATGAATCAACGACTTACGGCGATTTTTCGATTACTGGCGATAGTCCCCGAAGGACTCGATTTCACTCCCACTCAATCGTCGCCGGTGGTTTGGAGCTGACGTCGTAGGTCACGCGGTTGATGCCG
>Ga0066472_100228_pt1 | contig 18656 bp, 23 predicted proteins | sample LakWasM106_HOW12_2_FD_59582 | JGI IMG/M metagenome (GOLD analysis project Ga0066472, IMG submission 59582) | Freshwater sediment methanotrophic microbial communities from Lake Washington under simulated oxygen tension - Sediment Metagenome 106_HOW12 | ecosystem: Environmental > Aquatic >...
GACGGCTTGAATTTTGTTATGGATTAGCCTGTGTTATTAATCGATTTAGGCTTGCAGGGCAATCATATTCCAACTGCCATTATGGTGACTGTTAGCTCACGGCTTACCGCGCATCACGTCAGCGTCAAAACTAATTCCTGCCACGTGCTGGCAGTCATTTCATAAAAATCCCGATCAGGGAAGGCAGCTCACTTGTGGCCATGTGTGGTTGCCGCCGGACAGATTTCATCATGATTACCACTTAATGATATTAGCTAATAAAGTCTGTTGAACGGTGTTAATCTAAAGTGCTAATTTAACTTAAATTTCTAAATTAGAAAATGCAATTTAAAGACTGTAGAGCTCAGTAAATAAAAGCTTTAAAGGTAAAGCTTTTGTAATAAAGGCTGTAGAGCACCTAGTGTGAAACAACAACTAATAAACGTCGGCTAAGCGGACAAAGCTGCCTTTCAGATTGGGTATTCTGATTTCAGCAATCGGCCCAAAGCGGTCATTGGATTTGAGAAGTTACAATGAAAATGATGATCTCTTTTAATATCAATCAAATCACTTCTACCACTACTTTACCCCTGGAACGGCCTTGCTCTAGGTAGTCAAGAGCCATCTTTGCCTGATCGAACGGATATACCTTATCGATTACCGGAACGATATGTCCAGCGTCAATAATCTTGCCGATTTCTGTAAGTTGATCACCATCAGGATGTACGAATAGGAATGAGTACTCGATATTACGTTTTTTCGCTTTGCGAATAATCTGACGACTTATTAGACTAAACACGAGTCTCATGAAGAAATTCATCCCTCTTTTATGGGCGAAAGCACTATCTGGAGGACCAATCAGCGAGACAACGCTGCTATTGGGTTTTAGAATCTGAAGTGACTTCTCGATGCTATCGCCCCTAACAGTTCCAAGTACTACATCGTAGTCTTTTAGTACCTGCTCAAATTCCTGTTTCTTATAATCGACTACCTCAGTGGCTCCGAGGTTCTGAACCAGACTTACGTTACCGCTACTGGTTGTAGTTCCTACTTTTGCTCCGAGATACTTCGCAAGCTGGATTGCAAACGTACCGATGCCACCGGAACCAGCTGGTATGAATACTTTCTGGCCAGGTTTAAGATGGGCTCGTTCTTTGAGTGCTTGCCAAGATGTAAGACCGACCATAGGAACTGAAGCAGCTTGTATGAAATCTAGTTTTCCTGGTTTGATCGCTGCTGCGCTTTCAGGAACAACAGCATATTCTGCAAGTGAGCCATTACCTGAGTCGAAAATACTAGCGAAAATAGAATCACCCGGTCTGAATCGCGTCACGCGATTACCAACTTCCACTACAACACCGGCTAGATCGCTGCCCATCGTAGCGGGTAGCTGAAATTTAAGTATGGGTTTGAACGCACCTTTGGGTATCATGTAGTCGATAGGATTCAGGCCAACAGCGTGAACTTGCACGAGGATTTCGTCAGGCTTGATCGTAGGCCGCGGGATATCGGAAAACGCGAGTTGATCGGCTTTACCATAACGCTTTAAGATAAGTGCTTTCATCATTTATTTCCTAGTTTTAAAGGTGTTTATTTCTTGCGCGTACCAACATATAGAAACGCCATTACAAGAACGCACTCAATAATGACAGATCCGATGATGCCGTTAGAGGCGTGTCCTGCAGCAAACTCATATAAACCAAGGATCGCCAATATTAAACAGGCAGTGATAGTGCCAACAATAAGCGCTGTGCGAGTTGCTGAATGTTCTGCATTCCTTGCCAAGAAATACATCACGGCGATGCCAGCGTAGAGTGCTGCTATTCGTCTAGTCACCAACCCTACTGAATCTGTTAATTCCACTCCCCAAGCAGATAGCATCAATACTGGGGCAAACATTAAGATGAAGGCTAATACTGTAAACAGAATAGAACTAAAAACGGAAAGTCGATAAAAAGATAATATTTTCATGGTGATAACCTTACGCTGATTAGCTATTTTGGCTGGCTATTTGGGCTAGAGAGTCAAGTTCCATCTCTTTGCGAATACCCATATCTACTAGTGCAGCAGGGGCAAACCTTCTCAAGAAGCTCAAACGGCAAGCTAGTTTCCCCGCCGCGTAACGCAGCTTAGGATTTTTTGCGTTAACAGCTTTCAATACAGTACTAGCGACCACTTTCGGATCATCACCACCTGCTACAGCAACCTTAATAATCTTCGCAAGTGCTGTCCGTGCAATGTTGTATTCATCTAATTGGGAGTCTACTTCTTGGGTGTTGGCTTCAAATTGGGTGTTGGTATAACCAGGCTCAATCACTGAAACACGGATGCCTCTTGTTCGCAACTCATGATCCAGTGATTCTGAAAAACCTTCTACCGCATGCTTAGTTGCGGCATAGGTAGCCATGTATGGCGCGGGTATGAGGCCTAGAATGGAGCCAATGTTGATAATGCGACCTTCGCCTTGTTTCCTCATATACGGCACTACGGCACGCGTCATGCGGACGATTCCAAAGAAGTTAGTATCGAATAACATCTTGGTTTGTTCAATTGAGCTTTCTTCGGCACCGCCTGGTGCTACGCCAAAGCCTGCGTTATTCACAAGTATGTCAATCCTGCCTTCGATTTTTACTACTTCTTTTAAAGCAGCCTCAATAGATGCTTCGCTATTTACATCCAGTGGAATCATATTGTATGAATGCTTAGCCGCTTGTGCACCTTTACGGCTGGTTCCATACACCTTATATCCTGAGTTAGCGAGTAACTCTGCCGTGGCTGCACCTATACCTGATGATGCGCCTGTTACTATTGCAATCTTGCTTTTCATATTTATCTCCATTCATTTAGAATTAAAAGCATGCCACTTAATATGATAACCATCATATTTAAAGTTAAAAAAAGCCAAAGTATTTGATAAGAAATTTAATCATTTTTTAGCGTCAAAGTGTTTTAAAGCCGCCTGGCGTAAATCTTTACTGAGCTCGTTATCATCTACTGCGCGAGATAAAAGTAAGGTGCCTACCATCGTTGACATCATGACTAATGCTTTTTCATATGCATTTGGTTGGTTTGTGAGCTTACTTTTAATAAGATCTATCATTTCTTTGATGCGGCAAGTTGATGCTTTCCTTACTTCAGGGGCTTGCCTAGGCATTTCTGAACCTAACGCTGCGAAAGAACACCCATTTTCTATATTAGCCATGTGTTCATTCGATAAATAAGCATTCATCAACGCCTGCAATGCCTGACCCTCAGGAACCGTAGCGAATATTTGTTCAGCGATCGCAACAGTTTCTTCGCCGGCTTTATCTGCAGCCTCAGCTAACATGGCATCGCGGGATGAAAAATGAGCGTAAAAACCACCATGGGTTAATCCGGCTTCTTTCATGATATCGGCTACACCAGTTCCACTGTAACCGCTTCTGCGAATCGCTCTGGCAGCGGTATCTAAAATACGATTGTGCGTAATTTCTTTGCGGCTGGATGTGCCTCGTTTAGATGTTGATTCTTTCATGAAGACTATAATATATGATGTCCATCATATATTGCAATAAAAATTTCTTGTGTCTAAAACTTAAGGCTTTTAACACTACTATCTAGTGGCAGCTATGGGCCGATAGTTGACCGTCAGCTTTACGGATTCAGTAGAAATTCGATTCATAACTGGCACTTAAGAATAGGACGTAAAAGTATCTACTGTGGCATTAACTGGATATTCTCGAGCAATATCTAAAATTTAACCTCTGAGAATCTTTAGGGATTTTTATATATAAATTTCGACGGACTTTATTGTCTCCTGACAGACTTTATTAATTTTTATCACTTAATGCACAAAAACAATCATTTAGTGGTTGACATAGTTAGCTGGCTAACTATAATGTGACTAATCATGTTGCAATTAAGAGACCTTCCTACTACTGAGGTGCTTGGCAAATTTGCCGATCGCTACCCGGACGCCGATATTACGGCGATATCCAGCTTTCTACATCTGCTGCGGGTGGCGACCGACTTATCGGTCGCGCTTGATGCCTGCCTGAGCAAGCATGGCTTGTTGCAGGGGCGCTGGTGGGTGCTGATTTTATTGATGCGTGAAGACACCAAAACTTCTACACCTTCGGTGCTGGCAGATAAGGCCGGGGTAACGCGTGCCACGATGACCGGCCTGATTGATGGCCTGGAGCAGGGTGGCCTGGTGGAAAGAGTTTATGCAAAAGATGACAGGCGCAGTGTGCTGGTAAGGCTGACTGATGCCGGTCAGGCCAAGCTGGATGTCGTGATGCCGGATTATTACCGCAGGCTGCGGCAATGCATGCAAGGGCTGGATGACCAGAAACGTACACAGTTGCAGCAGATGCTGGAACTTATTAATTCAGGAATTTTTGCACTTACTGAATAAGTGTTTTTTTAATTAACTTAGAAAAGGGTTTAACGATGTCAAATATTCAATCACAAATCTCGGCCATTAATGCAAGATTTGACCAGGCATTTAATACTAAAAATGCAGAGGCGATCGGTCAGCTCTATGCAGACAACGCTGTTGTACTGCCTGCACCGGCAGGTGAGCCGGTGCTTGGTGCCGCAGCAATTCAAACGTTTTTTGCTGGTTTGATCGCAGCCGGTGTTATTGAGCACCAGTTAACGCTGGCCGATGCGGTTGAAGACGGTAACCTGGCTTATCAGCGCGGTAAATGGGCTGGCGCGATGCTGAACGAACAAGGTGAGAAACAGACATTTGGCGGCAATGTGCATCTGGTGTATCGTAAACAGGCTGATGGCGGCTGGAAAGCGGTAACCCATATCTGGAATTAACCTAACCTGGCTTAATCTGGAATCAACCTAACAGGGCTTTATCTGCAACGGCAAAGACTGCTGCAGATAAAGCGATGCGGAATATCAGGCTAAATATGCAAAACAGTAAAAAAATTACGATCCGCGCCTTTGCCGCGCTGACTGTGCTGACCATTATCTGGGGCTACAACTGGGTGGTGATGAAAAGCGCGCTGGCTTATTCGGGCGCGTTTCAGTTTGCAGCGCTGCGCACAGTGATTGGTGCGCTGTGTTTGTTTGCTGTCGTGATTTATATGCGTAAGCCGCTGCGTGTTAAAGAAATGCCAACGCTGATCCTGCTCGGCATCATGCAGACCAGCGGTTTTACCGGTTTGCTAATCTGGGCGCTGGTAGAGGGCGGTGCCGGCAAAACAGCCGTGCTCACTTATACCATGCCGTTCTGGGTGATGGTGCTGGCGTGGCCGATGCTGGGTGAGAAATTGCGTGGCCTGCAATGGCCTGCGGCTATACTCTCCACCATGGGCATGCTGTTTATCCTGGATCCACTTCATCTCGGTACGGATACGTTCAGTATGTTTCTGGCGGTTTTGTCGGGGGTGTTCTGGGCGCTGTCGGTGATTCTTGCCAAAAAACTGCACCAGCGTTCTCCGGATCTGGATCTGCTGACATTAACGGCGTGGCAGATGCTGTTCGGCTCGATTCCATTGGCTGTCGTGGCGTTGCTGGTACCCTCGTCGCCAATACAGTGGACGCCATATTTCATCGGTGCCGTCATATTCAACTCGGTATTCTGTAATGCACTGGCCTGGCTGTTGTGGCTATATGCGCTGCAGCGCCTGAGTGCCGGCGTTGCCAGTATGTCATCCATGCTGGCGCCGGTCATCGGCGTACTGGCTGCCTGGGTGCAGCTGAATGAAGTGCCGAGTACAACCGAATTGATCGGTATGACGCTGATCGCCGCGTCCTTGCTGATTATCTCAATGATCAGCATCCGCAAACATACCCCTATCGATCCCGCCATGGCGCAAGATTAAGCGCAGCGCTAAAAAGTTAAACCAATGTAAGTTAGCCTTTACTTGGCGATGGTACGCCTGTGATAAAATCATGCTTATTTGATTGTATTTAAAGGTACGGGACATGGCTGGTCATAGTAAATGGGCAAATATTCAACACCGCAAAGGTCGTCAGGACGCAAAACGCGGCAAGATCTTCACTAAAATCATCAAAGAAATTACGGTTTCGGCACGTATGGGCGGCGGGGATATCAATATGAACCCGCGCCTGCGTGCCGCTGTTGCACTGGCTAAAGAAGAAAACATGCCTTCGGACAACATTACGCGTGCGATTAAAAAAGGTACGGGTGAGCTGGAAGGCGTCAACTACGAAGAAATCCGTTATGAGGGTTACGGCATCAATGGCGCTGCAATTATTATTGATTGCCTGACCGATAACAAACAGCGTGCGGTTGCTGATGTGCGCCATGCATTGACCAAATTTGGCGGCAATTTAGGTACAGACGGTTCTGTGGCGTTCATGTTCAAGCATTGCGGCAGCCTGGTGTATGAGCCTGGTACTTCGGAAGATAAAGTCATGGAGTTCGCCCTGGAAGCCGGCGCGGAAGATGTGGTAACCAATGATGACGGCAGTATCGAAGTTATTACGCCACCGGCTGATTTTGTAACGGTAAAAGAAGCCATGGAAGCGGCCGGCCTGAAAGCGGTGCTGGCTGAAGTAACCATGAAAGCCATGAATGAAGTGGAATTTACCGGTGATGATGCCGTGAAAATGCAGAAGATCCTGGATGCGCTCGAAGACCTGGATGATGTGCAGGACGTTTACACTTCAGCCGTGATTGAAGAATAAACCGCACTGACGGACAAGCCAGCCGCTTATCATGCTATAACTGAGAAAAATTTGGACAATATCAGAATCTTAGGGATTGATCCTGGTTTGCGCCTTACCGGCTTTGGTGTGGTCGAAAAAGTCGGTGAAAAAATCATTTATATCGCAAGCGGTACGATCAAAACCGCCAGCGGTAAAAAAAACAAGGTCGAGGGTGAAGATGACCGTGAAGAACTGCCGGCACGCCTGAAAATTATTGTCGATAGCCTGTTTGAGGTTATCGACACCTACAGCCCGAATCAAGTCGCGATTGAAAAAGTCTTTGTGAATGTGAACCCGCAGTCGACATTGCTGCTTGGTCAGGCACGCGGTGCGGCAATCTGCGCTGCGGTCATCCGCAATTTAAGCGTGGCTGAATATACGGCATTGCAGGTCAAGCAGTCTGTGGTGGGCAACGGCCATGCGCAGAAAGAGCAGGTGCAGGAGATGGTCAAGCGCTTGCTGAATTTACCCGCAGCACCCAAGCCGGATTCCGCTGATGCCCTGGCTTGCGCAATATGCCATGCCCATGGCGGGCAAGGTCTCGGTAAGCTGGCGACAGCCGGTTACCGTGTGCGCGGCGGCCGCCTGATTGGCTAAGATGGCGCGGATGCATAAGCCTGCCATTGAACCGGCGCGCGAAAGTTTCTCCAGTATACTTACCCTTTATTTCTCTAAACCCGCCCAGTATTGCCATTTGCCGCACTAGCGGCTTGCATGCAGGGACATGCGCGATTGTTAACGCTTATTATGATTGGGAATATGCCATGATTGGACGCCTGAGCGGAACCCTGCTCGAAAAAACACCGCCACTGGTTTTGATTGACTGCCATGGCGTGGGTTATGAATGTGAAGTGCCGATGAGCACTTTTTATAATCTGCCGGCTGTGGGCGAAAAAGTGGTCATGCTCACGCATTTTGTCGTGCGTGAAGATGCCCAGCTGCTGTATGGTTTTGGCAGCAGCCAGGAGCGCGCAACTTTCAGGCAGCTGCTTAAGGTAAACGGCATCGGTGCCAAATCGGCATTGTCCATTTTAAGCGGTTTGTCGATTGATGAGTTGGTACAGGCGGTAGCCCTGCAGGAGACCACCATGCTGACGCGCGTGCCGGGAGTCGGCAAAAAAACGGCGGAGCGTCTGCTGCTTGAACTCAAGGACAAGTTTACGATTGATGGTGTGGCTGCCATGAATTCAAGCCAGCCGAAATCAGCCAGCAGTGACATATTGAATGCGCTGCTGGCCTTAGGCTATAACGAACGTGAGGCTCTGGCTTCAGTAAAACTGCTTGATAAGGAAGTCAGCGTCACTGACGGTATCAAGCAGGCTCTGAAGCTGCTCTCGAAGTAGCTGCGCCTGATTCTAATTGGCCGGTTTTGAGGTAGAATCAAAGCCACATGCATATACTTCACTGTCAGCAGCCGTTTATAGATAAGAACAGGTATCTATGATTAATACCAACCAGATTGCGCGCATCGCACTCATTGCTTTGCTGATTGTTGGCTGCCTGTTCGTTTTGCATCCGTTTATGACAGCATTGCTTTTTGCCGCAGTGTTCTGTGTTTTTACCTGGCCTGCCTATCATTGGTTGTGGTTAAAGCTGGGGCAGAGAGATAATCTGGCAGCCATTACCATGACCGCGCTTTTGTCTGTTGCAGTGATTCTGCCTATGGCCTATCTGGCCACGAATTTAGCTGATTCTGCGGCTATACTGATTGAAGAGGCGCAGGTGACTTTAAAGAACCTGCAGCCGCAGGCGCCTGAGTGGATAAGAAGCTTGCCTTTGATAGGCGTACAGCTGGCAGAATCATGGCAGCGTGCCGTAGTCAGCCATGAGGAATTGATGAAACTGCTCAGCCAGTATGCAGAGCCGGCGCGTAAGATTATGCTGCAGGCAGTGCAGATGATGATGGGCGGGTTCCTGCAGATGCTGCTGGTCGCTTTTATCGCTTTCTTCTTATATCGTGATGGCAGGCGCCTTGCCAAAGGCGTTGTGCTGATGGTGCATCGCTTAGGCGGCACACTGGGCGAAGAAATGCTGACACTCTCATGCAGCACGGTGAAAGGTGTGATGCTGGGCATTTTTGGCACAGCCCTGGCACAGTCTACCGTCGCGCTGTTCGGCTTTTGGCTGGCGGGTGCGCCGATGCCATTGCTGTTGGCATTGGCAACTTTCTTTTTGTCGGTGATTCCGGTCGGTCCACCATTGGTCTGGGGCGGCTCCGCTTTATGGCTTTACAATCACGGCGACCATGGCTGGGCTATTTTCCTTGCGCTTTATGGCCTGCTGGCAATCAGTACGGTGGATAATGTGATTAAACCGATTTTAATCAGCCATTCATCACATCTGCCCTTGCTGCTTGTCGTGCTGGGCGTGCTGGGTGGTGCGTTTGCGTTCGGGTTCATCGGTATTTTTCTGGGGCCAACGCTGCTGGCGGTTGGTTTGACACTCATTACACACTGGGTTGCGTTGCAAGATAGGGATAACAGATAGCGCTTTATGATAGAAACTGACCGTTTAATAGCTCCGGATAACATCAGCCCGCAGGAAGAGGCTCTGGAACGTGCATTACGCCCGAAAATACTGGACGAATATATCGGCCAGGAAAAAGCGCGGGCGCAGCTGGAGATATTCATCAATGCTGCGCGTGGCCGCAGTGAAGCGCTGGATCACGTGCTGCTGTTCGGCCCGCCCGGTCTGGGCAAAACCACGCTGGCGCATATTATTGCCAAAGAGATGGGCGTGAATATGCGCCAGACTTCCGGCCCGGTGCTGGAGCGTGCGGGTGACCTTGCCGCCTTGCTTACCAATCTTGAGCCCAATGATGTGCTGTTTATCGATGAGATTCACCGGCTGTCACCGGTTGTTGAAGAAATCCTGTATCCGGCGATGGAAGATTACCGCCTGGACATCATGATTGGAGAAGGCCCTGCCGCGCGCAGTGTGCGACTGGATCTGCCGCCGTTTACCCTCGTGGGTGCAACTACGCGTGCCGGCATGCTGACCAACCCCTTGCGTGATCGCTTCGGCATTGTATCCAGGCTGGAGTTTTATACCGCGGAAGAGCTGGGTCGTATCGTGCAGCGCTCTGCCGGCTTGCTCGAGGTTGAAATGGCGGGCAGCGGGGCGCTCGAGATTGCAAAACGTTCACGCGGAACACCGCGAATTGCCAACCGCCTGCTGCGCCGGGTACGTGACTACGCGCAGGTTAAAGCGGATGGCGTAGTGTCTGCCGATATTGCGGATGCCGCGCTTAAAATGCTGGATGTGGATAAGCTGGGTTTTGATGTCATGGACAGGAAACTGCTGCTGGCGGTGCTGGAGAAATTCGGCGGCGGCCCGGTTGGCCTGGATAACCTGGCGGCCGCCATCGGTGAAGAGCGCGATACGATCGAGGACGTGCTGGAACCTTACCTGATACAGCAGGGATATTTGATGCGTACGCCGCGCGGCCGGGTTGCCACCAGCCAGTCCTATCAGCATTTCGGTCTGGCAGTGCCTAGCAGCCTGGCATCGGGTGAGCTTTGGCAGCAGTAAACCCAGACCGCATATAAAGTCAGGTAGCATAAGGTTTTAATAAAAATTCTGGTATCGCTGCGCAAAATACCATTGATATGGTCTTCAGGTGATCTACATCTAAAGTTTAACGTGTAAATTTTGCGTGGTTTTAGCGTTAACTTTTATCCCCATCTCTGCAAATAATGTCGTATCTTTGATTGAGCAGAGACCACAAGCGATTCTGCAGAGTAATTCAAGCTGTTGATTATTAATAAAATTGTTCAATATATTCTGGCTATGTAAACCTTGGCGCAATATTTGCGAATACTGAATGAGTTTTGCTGGTTACCCTGAAAGATAAGTGGCTCACTTTCTTGCAGGGCACATCAATATACTGGCAAATAATGATCATTCTATTGAAAGGTTTTACATGAAAGTAATCAAAGGGATGCTGTTTAGTACGCTACTTGCACTAGCGAGTGTTTCCGGCACTGCATTTGCTGAGGACACCGGCGCTTATGCGGGCTTGAATCTGGGTATCGGCAAGCCGGATATCAATACCCCTAATGGCGAAGATAAACAATCATCTGCGGTAGGCGGGATTGTGCTTGGTTATAAATTTAACCCGTATTTAGCGGTTGAAGGTCAATATACCGGTATCGGCAAGGTCACTGATAACGTCAGCGGCTCTGCCAAAGGTGACGCTGCCAGCCTAGCGGTATTAGGTATTCTGCCTCTGAACGAAAACTTCAGTCTTTACGGCAAGCTGGGAGTCGCTGCCACTAAAACCACGGTTTCATCAAGCCTTAGCCCTATGAATGATGCGACCCGCACCGGAGTCACTTATGGTTTGGGCGCTGAATATAATCTGAATAAAAGTATAGGCCTGCGCGTGGGTTGGGATCATTACAATGCGTCTATAGAGGATGCAGCCAACCATGAAAAGAATGTTAATGCCAATGTAGCGACAATAGGTGCGGTCTATCATTTTTAATTGGCATGTTTTTAAAATCGCATAACTTTAAAATTGCATGGTGATAAAAGGGGCTCGGCCCCTTTTATTTTGGGTGCGTGATGCTAATGGCAAGCCAGCATGGATGCTGGCTGGATTAAAATGCACATCATCATGATGTCAAAATTTAACGGCGGCGCTGTGTTAGAATTTGCGCATGAGTATGCATGAGATTTTTACCTGGCCTGTTCGTGTCTATTACGAAGATACGGATGCGGGCGGTGTGGTTTATCATTCCAATTATCTGAACTTTATGGAGCGCGCCAGGACAGAATGGTTACGCGCACTGGGTTTTGAGCAGCCGCAGGTCAGGTCAGACCTGGGCGTTATCATCGTCGTGCATAGCCTCTCGGTTGAATTCAAAGCCCCGGCGTACTTTAACGACATGCTGGATGTGCGTTGCCGCCTTACAAAAATCGGCCGCGGCAGCATTGAAATGGAACAGAGAGTGGTGCGCGACCATCACCTGCTGATCAAGGCGCAGGTGAAGTTGGCATTCGTGAATGCAGAAACATTCAGGCCTTTGGCAATTCCGGCGGATATAAAAGCGGCCATGTTGCCGTCATTGGCTGATTAAATCTTAAATTGTGATAAAAATAGTGTGCTGTAAAAATTTAGTGGAGAAATTATGAGCGCAAGCAGTGATATGTCGTTTTTTACCTTGGTCGCGGGTGCCAGTTTACCGGTGCAGCTGGTGATGCTGATTCTGGTGATCACCTCTCTTTTTTCGTGGTGGTACATATTTATTAAAGTAGCCACTATCAAGCGCGCTGAAAAAGACGCGGATCACTTTGAAGATACGTTCTGGACAGGCGGAGACCTCAATAAGCTGTATGAAGGCGTAACGGCAGGCCACCGTAAACCGCAGGGCATTGCCAGCATATTCGAAGCGGGCTTTAAAGAATACATCAGGCATAAACAGCAGGCGCGCATGGAAGTATCCGACGTGATGGAAGGTTCGCGCCGTGCCATGCGGGCAGCGTATAACCGTGAAATGGATGATCTGGATGCGCACTTGCCGTTTTTGGCCTCAGTCGGTTCTGTCAGCCCTTACATCGGCCTGTTCGGTACGGTATGGGGCATTATGAATGCATTCCGCGGCTTATCTAATGTGGCACAGGCAACACTGACCCAGGTGGCACCAGGCATTGCAGAGGCGCTGGTGGCCACCGCAATCGGCCTGTTTGCGGCAATTCCGGCGGTGATTGCCTATAACCGTTTTGCAAGTTCCGTAGACCGGCTTTCGGTTCGCTATGAGAGCTTTATGGAAGAGTTCACCAATATTCTGCAACGCAAGTCTTAAGGGCGAAAAACGATGGCACGCACACGTAAACGCCGCATGATGAACCAGATCAATGTCGTACCTTACATTGACGTAACCTTGGTGCTGCTGGTGATTTTCATGGTTACGGCGCCGATGACCAATCCGGGTGTGGTGGAGCTGCCTGGCGCCGGCCAGAGCCTGAGCCAGCCCAAGCTGCCGCCGGTCGTGGTGACCGTGAAAAAAAACGGGAATACCGAGCTCGATGGCAAAACAATGCAGCGTGATGCATTACTGCTGGCTATTCGCAATGTGCTGGCTAAATCACCGGAGCGCTCTGTCGTGATTGCAGCTGATAAAAGCGTTAAATATGAAGATGTGATCGGCGTCATGGACCTGTTGAAAACCAATAAAGTGGATAAGGTCGGCTTGCTGCTGAAGCCGCTTTAAAAGCTGATTAAAATTTATCATGATGTTACGACAGCACGAAAATCCAGATTCATTGAGAGCCGGTGCGCTTTCTGTGTTGGTGCATGCCTTGCTGTTGGGTGCGCTGCTGATTTCGTTCAACTGGAAAACAACGCATCCGATCAGTATCGCCCAGGTGGAGCTGTGGGATAGCGTTCCTGTCACTGAGCAGAAAGCGGCTCCCGTTCCGACGCCGGTTCCCGAGCCGGTGCCAGAACCAAAAGTGATTCCGAAGCCGGTAGTGGCGGAGCCGGAAGCCAAGCCAGAGCCGAAAGTGGAAATTGCCATTGAGAAAAAACCGGTCAAGAAGGAGCCAGTAAAAAAGGAACCCGTTAAAAAAGAACCGCCACCGCCCGCTGTAAAACCGAATGATGTTCTGGCCAAGCTGCAGGAAGAAGCGCGTCAGGACGCTTTAAAAAATAAAAGCATTACCAAACCCAATACAAATGATGCTTTAAAAAAATTGCAGCAGGAAAGCCTGAACGAAGATAAAGCTGTTGGCGAGCAGAAGGCTGCTGCCGCAAAATCCGCCGCCAGTGCTGGCGTCGTCGATGAGTTCAAGGCCAGGATCCAGGAAAAAATTCGCAGCAATGTCAATAAGACACTGTGCGGCAGCGGTAACCCGGAGTTGAAATTTGAAATCGGCCTGATCCCTACCGGCGAATTAAGCGGCGCTCCGAAGCTTGTAAAATCAAGTGGCAATGCGGCCTGCGACGATGCTGTTGAGCGCGCGATCAGGATGTCAGAACCATTGCCGTTGCCGCCGGATAGAACTTTGTTCTCACAGTTCAGGAACCTAAAGCTCACATTCCACCCTAATGAAAATTAAATATTGGGCATGTTCAGCCTGAGCTACCAAGGTTATCAATGCTGGTGGCGTGACGATTTTTTGATATTTTTGTTAAATCCTGAACTAATGTTTGTTCAGGGCAAAGCCCTCTAATACAATAAACGCTGATGCTTATCCATCTTAAAATTACAGTCATCATTTACAGTAAAATTCATTAACTTTATGGATGCAACCCCAACTTATCCTTATGAAAAAACTTTTTAAAATATTCCGGCCTGTTTTGTTCTGTATAGCGGCTTTCATTCCGGCAATGGCTTCAACAGCGGCCTATGCCGCTTTGGAAATTGAAATCAGCGGCGGTAGCGCGCAGCAGATCCCGATTGCAATCGTGCCGTTTGGGCAGGCTGCCGGTTCCAGCCAGGAGAAAATAGGGGACATCATTGCGGCTGATCTGCGTCGCAGCGGCCTGTTTCGCGTGCTGGAAACAGGAGGGGTAGCCAGCCGCCCAACAGAAGTGTCGCAGGTGAAATATGCAGAATGGGCAGTGCTGCAGGCGCAGGCAATTACTGTAGGCAATGTGACCGCTTTGCCGGGTAATCGCCTTAAGGTGACATTTGGCCTGGCTGATGTGCTCAAACAAAACCAGCTGGTCAGCATGGAATACAATATCGCGCCTGGCCAGCTGCGGCTGACTGCACATAAAATTGCCGACGTCATTTACCAGAAGTTGACCGGTGAAGGGCCTATTTTCGCGAGCCGCATTGCCTACATCAATAAATCCAAAAACCGTTTCTCGCTGCAGGTGGCAGATGCCGATGGCATGAATGCGCAGACGGTAGTTTCTTCAAGTGAACCGATTATTTCACCGGCGTGGGCGCCGGATGGCAGCAAAATCGCTTACGTTTCATTCGAAAAGAAAAAGCCGATTATTTTTGTCCAGTCGTTAACGACCGGCCAGCGATTAACACTGGCGAATTTCAAGGGTAACAACAGTGCGCCAGCCTGGTCGCCTGACGGCACAAAACTGGCGATCGTGCTCAGTCATTCAGCGAACTCACAGCTGTATACGATTAATGCCGACGGTACAGGCCTGAAGCAAGTGACTAAAAGCAATGCAATCGACACCGAGCCAACCTGGTCACCTGATGCGAAATGGATTTACTTTACCTCCGACCGCGGCGGTAATCCTCAGATTTACAAAGTATCGGCATTTGGCGGCGATGCACAGCGCGTTACTTTCCAGGGCGATCATAACCTGAGCCCACGTTTTGCGCCCGATGGCAAATCATTGGCGATGGTGCGTAAGGATGGTGCAAAGTACAGCATCGCCTTGCAGGACTTGACGAACGGCCAGGTGCGGCTGTTGAGCGAGGGCAATCAGGACGAATCTCCGAGTTTTGCCCCGAACGGCCGTGTTATACTATACGCTACCCGAGTGGGTGGTCGCGGCGCTTTAGCTGCGGTATCTTCAGATGGTCGTGTCAAGCAGCGTTTGAGTGAATCGGGCGGTGACGTGCGCGAACCATCCTGGGGACCTTTACTGAATTAATGGTGTATTGAAATTTCAATACAGCTTGCTGAGTGTTGCGAGACCGCAACTTAAAATATGAGGAGAATTAAATGAATAAAAACATCTTGAATAAAAAGCTCTTGGGTGGCGTGTTGCTGGCAATGGCTCTGTCTGCATGTAAAAGTACACCTATGGTCGACAAACCGGCTGCTGTAGAAGATAAAAGCCCGAAAACTGCAGCTACGGCTCCTGCTGCACCGGTTGCAGATACAAGTGCAGACACTTCAGGTGTTAATGATGCGTCACTCAGCGGCAACCCTTTGACCGACCCAAACAATATCCTGTCCAAACGCAGCATCTACTTCGATTTCGATAAAGACACGGTAAGGGAAGAGTTCCGCCCACTGATTGAGGCGCATGCGAAATACCTGTCTCAGCACAGCAATGCAAAAATCAACCTGCAAGGTAATGCCGATGAGCGCGGTACTCGCGAGTATAACCTTTCATTGGGTCAGCGCCGTTCAGTTTCAGTGAAAAAATCATTGAACCTGTTAAGCGTGCAAGACAAACAAATCGAAGCAGTCAGCTACGGTGAAGAAAAAGCTACACCAAACTGCAAAGATGAAGCATGCCATAAATTAAACCGTCGCGTAGATATTGTCTACGAAGGCGAGTAATTTAAAGTTGCAGATTAAAACCGTAGATATATACATACGATGAAAAAACTGATTCTGATAAGCCTGTTTTCAACAGCACAATTATTTTCGCTGACTAGCCATGCGGCCTTGTTTGATGACACTGAGGCGCGCAAGAAGATACTTGAACTTGAAAAAACCATGCAAAGTCAGAATCAGTCAACTCAGGCTGCATTGAGTGAGTTGAAAAAAAACCAGCAGGCATTGGAGCAGCGGCTGACTTCACTGGAGGCAATCGCCAAGAATGGCCTGGTCGATGTGCAGGGACAGCTTGAAACGCTCAGGCAGGAAAATTCAAGATTAAAAGGTGATCTGGAGCTGGCGACGCATAACCTGGATTTGGCCCAGCAGCGCCAAAAAGATTTATATACCGACACCGATGTTCGTCTGCGCAAGCTGGAAAGCAATGCTGCTCCGGCAGCACAGGCGGTAGCTGAAGCAGCACCTGCAGCAGCGGCAAAAGAAACGGAAGAACTGAAGCAGTTGGAAGCGGCCAATGTTTTATTAAAAGATGCCAAGTATAAAGAGGCGTTCTCAGCATATGACAAGTTCCTGAAAGACTATCCGGGCAGTGCTTCTGCTGCGGATGCAATGTACGGATTGGGTTATTCCCAATTTGCACTGAAAAACTACAAATCAGCAATCGCTACACAGCAAAAACTGCTGGATACGCATGCCGAGAGTGCAAAAGTGCCGGATGCCATGATGAATATGGCAAACAGCCAGATTCAGCTGGGGCAGGTTGCGGCAGCGAAGAAAACTTTGCGTGACCTGGTCAAAAAATACCCTGATAGTGAAGTTACGCCTACAGCGCAGAAGCGCCTGAAAGCGCTGGAAACGATCCGGTAGCTTTTGAAAAGGCAGCCGGCTGGCTGCTCGCGGTATGTGGTTATTCCGTGTTTTCCCAAAGAAAACATTAGAAAAAACATTCACTTAGTAAACCTTACATTTAGCGTATTGCATCTTTATAAGTTAAAATAGCGCCAACTTGAATGGGCGCTATTTTTTATGGCGCGCCGATGTAATGTGCAGAATATCCAATGAAACTTAAAATCCACGAAATATTTTATTCGCTGCAGGGCGAATCCAGCCGTGTAGGATTGCCTACGGTGTTTGTGCGCCTTACAGGCTGCCCGATGCGCTGCGTGTATTGTGATACTGCCTATGCATTCAGCGGCGGCAGTAATATTGAAATCAGTGACATCTTGGCTAAAGTTGCCGGGTATGGCACAAAGTATGTCACCGTTACCGGCGGTGAGCCGCTGGCGCAAAAAGGCTGCCTGGTGCTGCTTAAAGAGCTGTGCGATCAGGGTTACAGCGTATCGCTGGAGACCGGTGGCGCGATTGATATCAGCCCTGTAGATCAGCGTGTTTCGGTTATTCTCGATGTGAAAACACCGGATTCCGGCGAGGTGGAGAATAATGTATGGAGCAACCTGGATCACCTCAAGCAAACGGATGAGGTGAAGTTCGTGCTATGCAGCCGTGCCGATTACGATTGGGCGAAAGATATATTAATTAAACATTCTATTGCGGCTAAATGCCCGGTGCTGTTTTCCCCTGTGTACAGCCAGGTAAACCCGACGGATCTGGCTGGCTGGGTGCTGCAGGATAAACTGCCGGTGCGTATGCAGGTGCAGTTGCATAAAATATTGTGGGGCGAAAAGCCTGGGGTCTGAGTCTGATATGAGCCATCAAGATACATTAGTCGTAAACAATGACAGCGCATTGCGCCGTAAAGCCGTCGTGTTGCTGTCCGGAGGGCTGGATTCAGCCACTGTGCTTGCGTATGCACGCAGCCAGGGTTATGAGTGTTATTGCCTGAGCCTGGATTATCATCAGCGCCATATTGCAGAATTGAACGCCGCTAAAGAAATCGCTGCGGTCATGGGGGCGGCGGCACATAAGACAGCACAGCTGGATTTGTCGTTGTTTGGCGGCTCTGCATTAACAGATGATGCCATTGCTGTTCCGGAAAGTGCTTCAGAAGGTATCCCGATTACTTATGTGCCGGCACGTAATACCATTATGCTGTCACTCGCCCTGGCCTGGGCGGAAGTGCTGGCAGCACAGGATATTTTTATCGGCGTGAATGCGCTTGATTATTCCGGCTACCCGGATTGCCGCGGCGAATATGTAAAAGCGTTTCAGGCTATGGCCAACCTTGCCACTAAAAGTGCGGTGGAAGGTAAAACCATTACCGTGCATGCGCCGCTGATCGACATGACAAAGGCGCAGATCGTGCAGCTGGGTACGGAGCTGGGTGTGGATTACGCGATGACGGTTTCCTGTTACCAGGCAGATAGCCAGGGCGAGGCATGCGGCGTGTGCGATTCCTGCCGTTTGCGCAGCGAAGGTTTTGCCGCTGCCGGGCTGGCTGATCCGACACGATATAAGCATCACGCTTAAAGGTGTTAAAAAGCAGTTTCTGGCATGCCTGCATTGCTGGTGACATTCGTTACGCAAGCAAATAAAAGCTGCTCCTGGAAATACATTTTTGGGGCTGTATACGGTGTTGCGGCTACATTTAAATCTGCAAGCAACATCGCTGTATACCGCATGCTATCTAGGCTCCTGTGTTCAGCGTGCCTTGTGCTGCTGTCGGAGTCTGTGATCCTGGAATCGCTACGGATACATTAATAATGAAATTGATGGATAAATAGCTTGCCAAAAGGTTCGGATATAACGTAAAATCCGCGCCTTTCTGCTTTAAATTATTCAAAAGAGAACAAAGATTATGGTTATTATTCGTTTAGCTCGTGGTGGCGCGAAAAAAA
>Ga0066472_100246_pt1 | contig 18128 bp, 17 predicted proteins | sample LakWasM106_HOW12_2_FD_59582 | JGI IMG/M metagenome (GOLD analysis project Ga0066472, IMG submission 59582) | Freshwater sediment methanotrophic microbial communities from Lake Washington under simulated oxygen tension - Sediment Metagenome 106_HOW12 | ecosystem: Environmental > Aquatic >...
AGCCTGGGGGATTGTAGCAATTGAGAGAACATTTATCTGGATTCTTTACCCTAAAAGACACTTCTGCAAATTCATGACGACGCCCATTAAATAAAATGACCGGCTACATACCCAATCACAATACCGGTAATCAATGCGATGGTGACGGCACGGTAGGTCAGTACATCCTTGGAGTAACCGCGTTTGATGGCCACGTAAGACACAAGATAACCGATTGCATTCAGCAGCCAGATAAAGGACAGGCTCAGCACTTTCACAATCAGCGGGCCAATGAATGGTATGAGGCCGATCACGCCAACAATCCATACCAGCACGTGGGAAGCGACGCCCACCAGCAAAACACCGGCGGTAACCGCCTTGGCATGCCAGTTAAAGTGCCAGGCCAGAAAAACAAACACCAGCAGCAGAATACTTAACGGCAGCATCACCTTCCACGCGCCGCGCTTGGGCGGCTTGGTCATCTCTTTGGGGTCGAAAATCTCGGGGACTTCGGGCAGATGCAGGGTCATTGCGCAGTCACTTTATACAATAAAAAAGCCAGCCCGTATCATAACAACAGGACTGGCTTTTTGTGAACAGCAAAAACTTAAGCGTGTTCTACACGTGTACTAGGCGTGTTCTACAATTGGGATCACTTTTTTACCGTTGCTCAAGGTTTCCAGCGCGGCGCTGTATTCCGTCATCTGGTCAAAGTTCAGGTATTTGTAGATTTCGGCAGTGTTGGCAAGCTTGTTACCCACGGTTTCCATGTACTCGGCATGTGACGGCATACGGCCAAGCTTGGCGCATACAGCCGCCAGTTCAGCAGAACCCAGGTAAACACGCGCATCGCGCCCCATGCGGTTATCAAAATTACGGGTACTGGTCGAGAACACGGTCGCCTTATCCGCCACGCGCGCCTGGTTACCCATGCACAGTGAGCAGCCCGGCACTTCGGTACGCGCACCGGCAACGCCGAATACGGAATACACGCCTTCGTCGCGCAGTTGCGCTTCATCCATACGGGTTGGCGGCGCAATCCACAAACGGGTCGGGATACCGCCTGCACCTTCCAGCACTTTTGCCGCAGCGCGGTAATGGCCGATATTGGTCATGCAGCTGCCGATGAACACTTCATCGACTTTGTCGCCCACCACGGCTGACAATGGCTTGATGTCATCCGGGTCATTCGGGCAAGCCACCAATGGCTCTTTGATCTCACTGAGGTCAATCTCGATCACATGTGCGTACTCGGCATCGGCATCCGCCTCCAGCAGCTCCGGTTTAGCCAGCCAAGCCTGCATGCTCTCGATACGGCGCTGCAGGGTACGGGCATCCTGATAGCCGTTATCGATCATGTTCTGTAGCAATACGATATTGGACGTTAAGAACTCGATGACCGGCTCTTTGTTCAGTTTCACGGTACAGCCGTTGGCTGAACGCTCGGCTGAAGCATCGGCAAACTCGAATGCCTGCTCTACTTTCAGATCCGGCAGGCCTTCGATTTCAAGGATACGGCCGTTGAATACGTTCTTTTTACCCTGCTTGCCTACGGTCAGCGTACCTTCCTGAATCGCAGCGTATGGAATCGCATTCACCAGGTCACGCAAGGTGATACCAGGCTGCATTTCACCCTTGAAACGTACCAGAACTGATTCCGGCATGTCGAGCGGCATCACACCCATGGCAGCGGCAAACGCCACCAGGCCGGAACCTGCCGGAAATGAAATACCAATCGGGAAACGCGTATGTGAATCACCACCGGTACCTACGGTATCAGGCAGCACCATGCGGTTGAGCCAGGAGTGAATCACGCCGTCACCGGGTTTCAGGCTCACGCCACCGCGGCTGCTCATGAACTCAGGCAAGCTGTGCTGCAATTTAATATCAACCGGTTTCGGGTAAGCCGCAGTGTGGCAGAAGCTCTGCATCACCAGGTCTGAGCTGAAACCCAGGCAAGCCAGTTCTTTCAGCTCGTCGCGCGTCATGCCGCCGGTCGTATCCTGTGAGCCGACTGTAGTCGCTTTAGGTTCACAGTAAGCGCCAGGGCGCACACCGCTAACGCCGCAGGCCTTACCCACCATTTTCTGCGCCAGCGTAAAGCCTTTGCCGGTATCTTTGGGTGCAATTGCCTGAATGAACAAATCTGAAGCCGGCAGCCCTAAAGCCTTGCGGGCATTCGTGGTCAAGCCACGGCCAATAATCAATGGAATACGGCCGCCGGCACGCACTTCATCCGGCATCGTGGTAGGTGCCAGCTCAAAAGTAGAGATGACTTCGCCACTCTCATTCAGCACCTGGCCTGCATAAGGCTTGATGGTAATCACGTCACCGGTCTGCATTTTTGAAACATCACATTGAATCGGCAACGCGCCTGAATCTTCTGCAGTGTTAAAGAAAATCGGCGCAATCTTGGAACCCAGAATCACACCGCCGGTACGCTTGTTCGGGATGTTAGGAATGTCATTGCCCATGAACCACTGTACTGAGTTGATGGCAGACTTACGTGACGAACCGGTACCGACCACATCGCCCACATACGCCAATGGCAAACCTTTTTGTTTCAGCGCTTCGATGACATTCAGGCCATCAGGCATTTTATTTACCAGCATCGCCTTGGCATGCAGCGGAATATCCGGGCGGCTCCAGGCTTCCTGCGCCGGGCTTAGGTCATCAGTATTGGTTTCGCCATCCACTTTGAACACCACCACTTTGATTTCTTCTGCCAGTGCCGGCACATTGGTGAACCACTCGGCATTTGCCCATGATTCAATCAGCTTTTTGGCATGTGCATTACCGGCTTTCATTTTTTCATCTACATCGTGAAATGCATCAAACATCAGTGTCGTGTGCGACAGCGCCTTGACCGCTTCGGCAGCCATAGCAGGATTTGAGCTGGACAGATCGAGCAGCGCTACCAGCGCCTGCACGTTGTAACCGCCAAGCATGGTACCCAGCAGCTGTACGGCTTTTTCTGCGCTGACCAAAGGTGAAACCGCTTTGCCGTTTGCAATATCGGACAAAAATGCCGCTTTCACATAAGCAGCCTGGTCTACACCCGCCGGAATGCGGTTCTCAAGCAGGTTCATCAAGGTTGTTTCTTCACCGGCCGGCGGGTTTTTGATCAACTCCACAAGCTGAGCAACCTGCTCGGCAGAAAGCGGCAATGGCGGAAGGTTCTGGGCTGCACGTTCGGCAACGTGAGAGGCATAAGCTTTTAACATGGTGACGTGTATCTCTGAGATTAAAAATAATTAAAAAGTATTATACCAAGCCAAGCCGGTAATTTTGGCCAGGTTCCGGTAAATTGAATGCATGGTCTAATCTATGCGAGCTCTAATTGGTGCGTACTTTAAACCGGTGTGCACTTTGAATTGACGCACACTCTGATCGGTGTGCATTCTAATTCGTGCGCACTGAAGTTGGCTGGTCGCCATAGAGCTCTTTGGCAAATGGCGTGCTGCAGCTTTTACCGCTGGCAGAAGCCTCTAATTTATCCAGCAGTTCTTTTTCGTAGCCCTTGCCATGCTTTAACTCTAAAAAAGCGCGCACTTCAAACACATCGGCAAAACCGTTTTTGTCGGTATCCATCAGTTTGATGTTGTCTTCTACCGTTGGCCCGGTATATTTACTTTCGCTTTCGGTCAGATAGCCGAGCAAGTTTTCGGCATTAGCCGCTTGCACGAAAAGCATTAGCACGACGCCAATTGCAGGCCAAAAACAATAACGCAGCTGATGGATGATTTTCATATATAGCTTAATAGGTTAATAATTTCCGATATGACCTGATTTTATGCCTAAAAGTGCGAAACTTTAACAACCCTTTTCCTTTAAGCTGGATTGCTTCGTCATTACACTCCTCGCAATGACGGCATCATATTACGTTGCTGTCATTGCGAGCGCTGTTTTTGGCGCGTGGCAATCCAGCTGGAACTAAAAGTAGCGAAGCCACAAGCCTATTAACTGCACCAGATTGCCATCCAACTCGCAATGACGGCGCCCTATCGGTGACAACAGAACATCAGGCGCTGGCAACCGGTATTACCTTACCCTCCGCAATCCTGCGTTTCCACTCGTCAGGCCCGGTAGTGTGTACCGACTGGCCACGGCTATCCACCGCTACTGTTACCGGCATATCCTGTACCGTGAATTCATAGATCGCTTCCATGCCTAAATCTGCAAACGCCAGCACTTCCGCTTTTTTAATGGCCTTGCTCACCAGGTAAGCCGCACCGCCCACCGCCGTTAAATACACAGACTGGTGTTTTGCAATACTGTCTATCGTTTCTTCACCGCGCTCGGCCTTGCCCACCATCCCCAGCAGGCCGCATTCACCCAGCATCATCTCGGTGTAATCATCCATACGCGTAGCGGTGGTTGGCCCTGCGGGGCCTACCGCTTCATCGCGCACGGCATCCACCGGCCCGACGTAGTAAATAAAACGGTTACTGAAATCGATCGGCAGCTTCTCGCCTTTCTGCAGCATGGTCGCCAAGCGCTTATGCGCAGCGTCACGCCCGGTGAGCAGCTTGCCGCTCAGCAGCAGCGTCTGGCCGGGTTTCCAGTGCTGGATATCGGCTTTGTTAATCGTATCCAGATTCACGCGCAGCGATTCTGCGCTGGGGCTCCAGCTCACATCAGGCCAGTCACTCAGGCTCGGCGCTTCCAGCACAGCTGCACCGCTGCCATCCAGCTCGAAATGCACATGGCGCGTTGCCGCGCAGTTGGGAATGATCGCTACCGGCAGGCTTGCCGCATGCGTCGGGTAATCCAGGATTTTTACGTCCAGCACTGTCGCCAGACCACCCAGCCCTTGCGCACCGATGCCGAGATTATTCACTTTTTCGAATATCTCCAGGCGCAGTTCTTCCAGCTTATTCTGCGCGCCGCGCGCTTTAAGTTCATGCATATCGATCGGCGCCATCAGCGACTCTTTCGCCAGCAGCATGGCTTTTTCAGCCGTACCGCCGATGCCGATGCCCAGCATGCCGGGCGGGCACCAGCCTGCCCCCATGGTCGGCACCACTTCCAGTATCCAATCCACGATACTGTCATTCGGGTTGAGCATGGCGAGTTTGGCTTTATTCTCACTGCCGCCGCCTTTGGCACCGATACTGACTTCCACTTTATCGCCCTGCACCAGCGAAACATGCACCACAGCCGGGGTGTTGTCCTTGGTATTGGGGCGTTTGCCGGCCGGGTCATTCACAATCGAGGCGCGCAGCTTGTTATCCGGCAGCAGGTAGGCGCGGCGCACGCCTTCGTTCACCATTTGCTCCAGTGTCAGGTCAGCTTCAAAGCGTACCTCCATGCCCACCTTTACAAAAGCCACCACAATGCCGGTATCCTGGCACAGCGGGCGTTTGCCTTCTGCACACATGCGTGAGTTGGTCAGTATCTGTGCGATGGCATCTTTGGCCGCAGGCGATTGCTCCTGCCGGTGCGCTTCGGCCAGCGCATGGATAAAATCTGCCGGGTGGTAGTACGAAATGTATTGCAGGGCATCTGCCACGCTTGCAATAAAATCTTCCTGTTTAATGGTGTTCATCGTGATGATTTTGCTATCGCAATACTTGAGTTAATATCTTTACGCAGTATTTTACCATTCTTGGTACGTGGAAAATCATGTGCGAGGTAGACAGTTTTAGGCGCTTTGTAAGCGGCCAGATGCTGCTTGCCGAACTGCACCAAGTCGTCCGCCGTCACTTTGGCATCCGGTTTCAGGATCACATAAGCCACCACCAGCAGCTTGTCCTTTTCGATCTCCTCGCCCACTGACGCGCAATCCGCCACATCGGGGTGGCCTTTATACACACGCTCGATTTCATAGGGAGAAACCCGGTAACCGAAGCTCTTGATGATGTCATCCTTGCGCCCCAGGAACCAGATGTAACCATCCGCATCATACTTGGCATAGTCACCGGTGAAAAAATACCCGTCATGCTTGTATTTGCGGGTTTCTTCATCCAGGTTCCAGTAGCGCAGAAACAGGCCGGGGTCACTATCCGGCACGCAGATCATGCCCTCCTCACCGGTCGCTACCGGTTCCAGCGTTTCAGGATTGAGCAGGCAAATGCTGTGCCCCGGCTGCGGAAAGCCCGCAGAACCCGGACGTATCGGCCGGTAAATGCTTTGCGACAGGTAATAGGAAAACTCACTCATGCCCACAGCCTCGTAAATATTGAGGCCAAAGCGTTCATGCCATTGCGTGAGCACTTCGTCGGACAAGTGTTCGCCCGCACTCATGAAATGGCGCATGCTGGGCAGCTCGGCGCCGGCAGTGGTGGTTTTTTGCAGAATCTGCCGGTAAATGGTCGGCACGCCGATAAATATGGTGGCATGGTGTTTCTGTATCAGATCCAGCCATTTTTGCGCATCATTCTTGCCTTCATGCACGATCACGGTTTTGCCCAGGTACAGCGGATCCATGAGGCCGGTACCCAGCACGTAGGTCCAGTTGAACTTGCCGGAATGCATGATGCGGTCCTGCACCGTATCACTGTAATTGAACCAGTAAGCTGCAGCAGGCTGACGACCAATCAGGGCACGGTGTGCATGCAGCACGCCTTTCGGGTAACCGGTAGTGCCTGAGGTATAGACCAGGTAGGCCGGGTCTTCGGCTCTGGTTGGAAAAGGCGCCTCAAACTGCGCGGTCGTATCCAGGCTTGCCTGCAAACTCAGCACATTGAATCTGGTATGCGCTTCCACCTGTTTCGCCTGCGATAACAGGATGTGCTTCAGGTTAGGCGCTTCAGCGATGGTATCAGCCATGCCATACCATGCGGTGGCATCGGTCACCAGTACTACCGCGCCTGAATCTTTGGCCAGGTAAGCTACTTCTTCAGCTGTGAGCAGGGTTGAAGTCGGCACTGAAATAGCGCCCATTTTCATCGCCCCCAGAAATGCAATCGGGTAATCGAGGCTGTTGGGCAGGCGGATCAGCACGCGGTCACCGGGTTTTACCCCCAAACCGCGCAGCACCTGCGCAAACTGGCTGGTTTTACGCGCCAGTTCGCCAAACGTGATGGTCGCTGTTCCCAGCGCATCATCTTCAACGATCATGGCGACATGATCCTGCTGTGTAGTGCCGAGGTGCTTATCGGTACATGCCACGCCTATATTGAAGTATTCGGGAACATCCCATTCCCACTGTGGAAAGTCTGTAAACATTATAAAAGCACTCCATAAGGCCAGTTTTGACGAACCACCTGTGCCGGCAGCAATTGCAGCACATGCAGGGCAAACTCCATATCACTTGGTTTCAGGGCGCGCAGTGCATGCGCGCGCAGCAAGGTTTGCAGCGCCTTGCCGAACATCGGCGGATCCAGCATCTCGCCTTCGAACTTGATCGCGCCGCCCAGCAAGGCATCGGCCTCAATCGCGGCTTTCAGTATGCTGACTTTCTGTGTCACCTCTGTCGGCGACGGCGTATAAGCGGTTTTACACAGATGGATATGGCCGGGATGAATCACCTGCTTGCCGGTAAGCCCCATGGCGGCTTCCTTACAGGCATGCTTGTACACCACGCGTGATTCGTTGTCGCCGTGCAGATCCAACCAGCGGCGCACATCGTGCGGCTCCAGAAACTTCTCAGGCATGGCAATCGCGCCGATCAGCGTTTCAACGCCGCCGATTACGCCTTTACCGGCGATACGCGCCTCGAACATGAGCTGATTCATGTAAAACTGCAGCTCGTCGATCCAGTTTTCGGGCGTAATATGAATGCCCATCGCTTTTGAAAAGTCATGGATACCGAACACCACATGCTTTACGGTGTTGTACTGCATCAGATCCGGTGCGATCTTGAGTGATTTCGGGTGCTCGATAATCGGCTGGATCGTGATATTCGGGTTTACGCTCAGGAGAAAGCTGGAAAGATCGCGTACTTCCGCTGCGCCGTAAGCCTCACCCGCCTTGGCCAGCATCACCACATCGATGTACTCGCCCATGTCGCGCACCAGCTCCATATCCAGCTCATATTCATCGGTGCGGAATGAGTTGGCGCGAATCGCAATTGTCACACGCTGATTCACCTTGCGCAGTACCGGCAGCTCCTGCCGCAGCAGGTCGCGGCTCATTTCCTTCTGGCGGCAGCCATCCTCAAGGTCGAAGATCAGCGTATGGGCATGGGTATAGTGCGCATGCTTCTGCATGCGCGCCGAAGCCTGCTGCATATCCTCATAGATTCCCAGGCTGGGCGCATATTTCACCGGCGGGTAGTAAAGTTGAATGCCCGGCCAGTAATCGCCCAGCGCGCTTGCGTCTAAAGAGAGAGGCTCTTCGCCTATATGCATCATCATATTATTTGGCCTCTTAAGTTTTGCTCGGATAAATTTTCATTCATTTCATCATCGCGAGGAGCGGAGCGACGTGGCGATCCATCATTCGTCAATGCGTGTGATGCCATGGATTGCTTCACTACGTTCGCAATGACGGGCTGATTCGCAATGACGAGCCGGCTCGCACTGGCAGCAAGTGACATTGGCTCTTTTCCTATGTGCATGCTCATGTTATTTAGCCTCTTGATTTTGTTCGGGTAAATTCTGACTCATTTCGTCATCGCGAGGAGCGGAGCGACGTGGCGATCCATCATTCGTTAATGCGTGTGATGCCATGGATTGCTTCACTTCGTTCGCAATGTCGGGCTGGGTTGCAATGGCAGGTTGAGCGTCAAACAATATGTCGTCAAACCTAGTCGACCTTAGTTTTTGCAGAATTTCGTTTGCACTTTTTGTGGCTTGCGCATCTGTTTTTTTCAACTGCTTGCTAGAGTTGATCAAATCCCAGAACTCGTTATCCGGTAGCTCCAGCATGTCGTCAAATGCCTGCAGCTCTCCCATGTTTAGCGAATCGAACTGCACGTTCACAAAGTTCTGCAGCACGATATCCAGTTCCAGCATGCCACGCCGACAGCGCCAGGCAAAACGCCTTTGTTCTGCATCCCGTAAATTTTCAGCATTCAGCATGGTTCACTCCTAGACCGCGGTAATCGAAATGGTTTTTTTGGCTTTCTTTTCTTTTGCCCGCTCGATTTTCAGATCCTTGATCTTGGCAATGGCCGCGTTCGGGTTCAGCTTTTTCGGGCACACATCCACACAGTTCATGATGTTGTGGCAGCGGTATAAGCGGTATGGGTCTTCCAGGTTTTCCAGGCGCTCCGCCTCGGCCTGGTCACGTGAATCAACAATGAAGCGGTAGGCGGCCATCAGGCCGGATGGGCCCACGAATTTATCCGGATTCCACCAGAAACTGGGGCAAGCCGTGGTGCAGGCACCACACATGATGCACTCATACAGGCCATCGAGCTTGGCGCGGTCTTCAGGACTTTGCAGGCGCTCGGTTTCCGGCAGCGGATCGTCATTGATCAGGTAGGGCTTGACCGAATTGTAATGCTCAAAGAACTGCGTCATATCGACGACCAGGTCGCGGATCACCGGCAAACCCGGCATCGGGCGCAGCACGACCGGCTGCTCCAGGTCCTGCAGCTTTGTGGTACAGGCCAGGCCATTCTTGCCATTGATGTTCATGGCATCACTGCCGCACACGCCTTCGCGGCATGATTTACGCAATGACAGCGTATCATCCTGCTGCTTGATGCGGATCAGCGCGTCCAGCAGCATCTGGTCACCTTCCTGCAGCTCAACCTCGTAATCCTGCATGTAAGGTTTTTTATCGGTGTCAGGGTTGTAGCGATAAATAGATATTTTCATGATTAATATGTCCTTGCCTTTGGCACAAACGGCTCTACCGTCAGCGGTTTCAGCCGCACCGGTTTATAAACGAGCTGGTGGCCATTTTTATAATAGAGCGAGTGTGCCAGCCAGTTTTCATCGTCACGCTCGGAGAAGTCTTCCCGCGCATGTGCGCCGCGGCTCTCTTTGCGGTTATTGGCGGCATGCATGGTCGCTACCGCTACATCGATCAGGTTATCAAGCTCCAGCGCTTCCACCCGCGCCGTATTGAACACCCAGCTCTTATCGCCGATTTCAATGCGTTTGGCACGCTCCGCCACTTCATTGATCGCAGTGACGCCCTGCTCCAGCAACTCAGGAAAGCGGAACACGCCGCAGTGCGTCTGCATGGTTTTACGCATGTCGGCACCTACATCGGCCACGCGCTCACCGCCCTGCTGGCCTTCCAGCCGCGCGATACGCGCCAGCGTTTTGTCGGCTGCATCGGCAGGCAATGGCTTGTGCGCAACGGTTGCGTTAATTTCACTGACCATGCTGTCACCCGCCGCCTTGCCGAATACCACCAGGTCTAGCAGTGAGTTCGAGCCCAGGCGGTTGGCGCCATGCACGGAAACACAGGCACATTCGCCCACGGCATACAAACCTTTTACTTTTTTCTCGATGCCGGCGCTGTATTCCACGACCTGCCCATCCAGATTGGTCGGCACGCCGCCCATCATGTAGTGCGCAGTCGGCACGACCGGAATCGGTTTTTCTACCGGATCGACATTGGCAAAGGTTTTTGCGATCTCGCGGATGCCGGGCAGGCGCTTGCTGATCAATTCTTCACCCAGATGATCCAGTTTCAGGTAGACGGCATCCTTGTTTTTGCCGATACCGCGGCCGGCCTTGATTTCAGTCGCTATGGCCCTGGAGACGACATCGCGGCTTGCCAGGTCTTTCGCATTGGGTGCATAGCGCTCCATAAACCGTTCACCATTCGAGTTCACCAGGTAGCCGCCTTCGCCGCGCACGCCTTCGGTAATCAGCACACCGGCATGCAGCACGCCGGTCGGGTGGAACTGCCAGAACTCCATATCCTGCAACGGCAAGCCGGCGCGGGTTACCATGCCCAAGCCGTCACCGGTATTGATAAAGGCATTGGTGCTGGCCTGGAATATACGTCCGGCGCCGCCAGTAGCGAGCAGCGTGGTTTTAGCTTCGAGAATATGAATATCGCCGGTTTCAATTTCCAGTGCGATCACGCCCAGCACATCACCTTCCGCATCGCGGATCAGATCCAGCGCAAACCACTCTACAAAGAATTTAGCATTGGCGCGGATGTTGCGCTGGTACAAGGTATGCAGCATGGCATGACCGGTTCTGTCGGCCACCGCACAAGTGCGCGAAATCGGTTTTTCGCCATAGTTCTGGGTCATGCCGCCGAATGGGCGCTGAAAAATCTTGCCATTTTCGAGACGGTCAAACGGCATGCCGAAATGCTCCAGTTCTATAATGGCTTTGGCAGCGTTTTTGCACATGAATTCAATCGCATCCTGGTCGCCCAGGTAATCAGACCCCTTGATAGTGTCATACATATGCCACAGCCAGTTATCGCCGGACACGTTGCCCAGCGCTGCCGCGATGCCGCCTTGCGCAGCAACCGTATGCGAGCGGGTAGGAAACACTTTTGACAGCACCGCGACTTTAACGCCGGCTTCTGCCAATTGCAGCGAGGCGCGCAGGCCTGCGCCGCCACCGCCTATGATGACCGCATCGAATTGGTGTTTTTGTATTGTCACAGTGCTATATGCTCCATAAAATAACGCCGGCCCAGCCCAGGTAGATGATCAGCAGCACATCGACCAGCACCTGCAAAACAGCGCGCAATCCAAGGTTGAATATGTAATCCTTAAAAACATCCCTGACCCCCAGCCACGCATGCATGACCAGACTGATAAAAAACAGCAGCGTGAACACACGCCACCACCAGGGCGACATCAATTCGAGCCAGTCCTGATAGCCGGCAGGCTGGGTCAGCGCTACCATCAATGCGAAAGCGATCAGGTAAACCGCCATGGCGACTGCGGATAAGCGCTGCGCCAGCCACAGGCGCATTCCCGGATATTTTTTTGTAAGCAGTTCTATCAACATGGTTTACCCGATACCCTTACCAGATCGCATACGCAAATATCGTGACGGAAAGCACATCCAGGCACAGCACCAGTCGGCTGGACAGGCGCGCTTTCTGTAAACTGGTCATCCAGTGGACGTCCATCGCCAGGTGCCTGAGCCCTGCGTAGAAATGGTGGAAAAACGCGCCGGACAATGCGATCAACAACAGCTTTACCAGCCAGTGCCGCAGCATTGCAGCCATTTCCAGGTAACTGGATTCACTCTGTACCGACATACCGAATGCCAGAATCAGCAGCGGCAGCACCAGGAACAGCACCATGCCGCTCATGCGATGCATGATCGAGATGATCGCGTTGACCGGCAGCCGAATCGTGAACAGATTCAGGTTCTTAGGCCGTTTGCGTGGTGACGGGGTCTGCATGGTCAAGCGGCCTCGGCCACAGCTTTTGAAACCCGTGCCAGCAGGCGCGGATCAAACGGCTTGGGGATAATGTATGCTTTGCCGAACTTGAGTTCTTTCAGCTTGTAGGCTTGCAGCACTTCTTCCGGCACCGGCTCGCGCGCCAGGGCACTCAACGCATGGGCGGCGGCGATTTTCATCTGATCGGTGATTTGCCTGGCTTTTGCATCCAGCGCACCACGGAATAAATATGGGAAGCACAGTGCATTATTTACCTGGTTCGGGAAATCGCTGCGGCCGGTTGCCATCAGGATGTCATCACGAATCGCATGCGCCACGCTGGGCAGCACTTCCGGGTCCGGGTTTGCCAACGCAAAGATCACCGGGTTTTTCGCCATGCCCTTGATCAGGCTCGTATCCAGCGCATTTTTGGCAGAAACACCGATAAACACATCTGCGCCCTGCATCGCCTCGGCCAATGTGCTGACGCCGCCGGCTGCTATGGCAAGCTCGCGGTTGTTGTCGTGCAGGTCGTCGCGTGCCGTATCCAGCACACCCGTCCTGTCCACCATGGTAATGTCAGTAGCGCCCATCAGCTTGAGCAGCTTGGCACAGGAGCAGCCAGCTGCACCGGCACCCAGAAACACGATTTTTGCACCTGGCAGCGTTTTACCCTGCAGCTCCAGCGCGTTAAGCAAGGCCGCCGCCACAATCACTGCCGTACCGTGCTGGTCGTCATGAAACACCGGAATATCCAGGCGTCTTTTCAGCTCGTTTTCGATATAAAAGCAGTGCGGCGCAGCAATGTCTTCAAGATTGATACCGCCAAAAGTCGGCGCGATATTGACTACGGTTTCAATGAATTCATCCGGGGTTTTAGCATTTACCTCAATATCAAACACATCAATCCCGGCAAAACGCTTGAACAGCACAGCCTTGCCCTCCATGACCGGCTTGCTTGCCAATGCGCCCATATTGCCCAGACCCAGCACGGCGGTACCATCGGTAATCACCGCCACCAGGTTACCTTTATTCGTATACTTGTAGGCATTGGCAGCATCAGCATGGATCTCGCGCACCGGCTCTGCCACACCCGGCGTATAGGCCAATGAAAGGTCATCCTGCGTGGTACAGGGTTTGGATGACTCCACACTCAGCTTGCCGGGAACCGGATACTGGTGATAATCAAGTGCGCGCTGTTTTAAATCATCCATTGCTGGCCTCTCATTTAATACCTGTGTTTAACTACTAAAACTCCGGATTACCACGTCGCTGCCATTGCGACTAAAGCTCGGCAATCCATAATTTTGCTTTCGTCGCTACACAACTTCTCATATTTAGCTGGATTGCTTCTCTTCGTTCGCAATGACGATGGTGTGGCATCCATGGCTCTACTTTCGTCACTACACTACTTTTCATATACAGCTATATTCTCTTTGATCGCAATGACGAACTTTAGACGGCGTCATTGCGAGCGAAGCGTGGCAATCCAGAACCTATCATCACTCAAGTTCACTCAAATAGTGATGATCATCCGTCAAACAAAGCCCTAAGCGCCACTCCATCGGCTTATCCCCATAGGTATATGAAACGCGCTCTACGCTTAACAGCGGGTAACCTTGTTTCAGCCCCAGTGCAGCAGCGGTTTCTACATTTGCACCTATGGCTTTTAGCCTTTCCTCGGCGCGTATCATGCGAATGCCGAACTGCGCTTCATACATGCTGTACATGGAGCCATTGCATTCTTCTACTTTTGCGCCATTCAAACCTTTGAATGGCGCAGCAGGCACAATAATGTGGTCGTATATCAGCGGCCTGCCTGAAAATGTCAGCAAACGCTTCACCTCTATGGTTGCCGCCCCCGCCTTGATCTGCAAAGTTTTAGCAATATAGGCATCCGCCTTGGTTTTAACGCACGAAATGAATTCATTCTGCAGCAGCTCTTTCTGGCCATTCACAGAAGTTAGGCGCAAAAACCTGAGCTTGATCACGTCCGCACTATGGGTAGCCACAAACGTGCCCTTGCCCTGGCGCCGAATCAGGATGTTTTCTGCGGCCAGGCTATCTATCGCCTTGCGCACCGTGCCCTGACTCACCTTATAACGCGAGGCCAATTCAATTTCGCTCGGAATCACCTCGCCCGGGCGCCACTCGCCTGCAATCAGGCTTTGCGTAATCAGCACTTTGATCTGCTCATATAGTGGGCGGTAACTCGGTGAAATCATCTGCTTATTCATTTTGATCTCTAATCCATTCAATTAAATCCGGCCAGAACACTCAAAATTCAGCCGTTGAGAATTTATAACATGACAATTAAATTAAGTCTAGTGTTTTATATCTTATATAAGACATAAGATTTATGTTGACACCAAAATAATTTGCTCTATATAATCGATTCAACATCACTACCTGAAGTCTTACGATATGGAACACCACATCCGCCCTAGACGCTCTATGCTATATGTACCAGGCTGCAACAAGCACTATCTTGACCGTGCGCGCACGCTGGCTGCCGACTCCGTCATTCTCGACCTGGGCGACCCCATACTGGTGGCAGCCAAAGAGGAATCGAGAGCCAATGTTGTCGAGGCCGTGCAGCAAGGCGGTTATGGCAACCGCGAAGTCGTAGTGCGCGTAAACAACCTGGATTCGGCCTGGGGCCATGATGACATCAAGGCCGTCGCCAACATCGGCGCCGATGCCATCCTGTTTCCCAATATAGAATCGCGCGAAGACGTATTGAAGGCACAGCAATATCTCGATGATGCCGGCGGCAGCCACATGCCGATGATGGTGATGATAGAAAGCCCGATTGCCGTATTGAACTCCAAAGAGATTGCTGCCGCGTCAGACCGCATCAACTGTATGGTGATGGCGACTTCAGACCTGATCTCACAATTGCACGCCCATGTCACCCATGAGCGTTCTGCGATCCTGACTTCACTCTCCCTGGTCATTCTGGCCGCCCGCGCCTATGGCAGGGGCGTGATCGACGGCATCACCAGCGATTTCAAGAACATGCATTCATTCGAATACGCCTGCCGCCTGGGCCGCGACATGGGGCTGGATGGCAAATCACTGGTGCATCCGGCGCAGATCGCCTACTGCAATGACGCCTACACCCCTAAAGCCGCCGAAATCGCCAATGCAAAACTCATCATCAAGGCCTTGAAAGAGGCCAACGAAGAAGGCCGCGGCACGGTAGTAGTTAACGACAAACTGGTAGAAAACCACCATATCAAAGCTGCACAGCGCCTGATCAAACTGCACGAGGCGATTGTAGAGCTGGAAGAAGAGTTCATCTAAATGACCAACACATCACCTATCGCCTCCGGCAAAGTCAACGCCGGTCGTTATTTTGAGAACTTCAGGCTGAATGAAGTGATCCAGCACGCCACGCCGCGCACGATTACAAGCGGCGATGCGGCGCTGTACATCGCGCTTGCCGGCAGCCGGAACCCGCTGCATTGCAGTGCGCCATTTGCACACGCCCTTGGCTACGCAAGCACCCCGATTGATGACCTGCTTGCATTTCATATCGCCTTTGGCAAAACCGTACCTGACATCTCAGTGAATGCGGTTGCCAACCTGGGTTATGCCGATGTGCGTTTTATGCATCCGGTATTTGCGGGCGATACGCTGACGACTTCAAGCACGGTCATCGGCCTGAAACAGAACTCCAACGGCAAAAATGGAGTGGTCTATGTACGCTCAACCACCACCAACCAGAACCAGCAGCCGGTATTGAGCTGGGTACGCTGGGTCATGGTACATAAAAAAGACCTGGCTGCGCCGGCACCGGAAACCGTCATTCCGGAACTTCCGGCCAATGTCAGCGTGAGCAACCTATGCGTACCGCAGTCATTCACCGCCCGCGGCTTTGAAACACGCATCACCGGCGGCAGCCATTTCTGGGAAGACTACCAGGCAGGCGAACGTATCGACCACCCTGCGGGCATGACCGTCAACGACAGCGACCACTCACTGGCAACGCGGCTTTACCAGAACAATGCGCGCCTGCATTTTGACCAGCACATGATGCAGGCATCCCCTTCCGGCAAACGCCTGGTGTATGGCGGCATCGTGATTTCTGCCTGCCGCACCTTAAGTTACGAGGGGCTGGAAAACGCGCTCGCAATACTGGCAATCAACGCCGGTACGCACGCCAACCCATGCTTTGCCGGCGACACGATCTACACCTTTACCGAGGTGCTGGAGCGCTGGGAGCTGCCGAACAGAACCGATGCAGGCGCATTGCGCCTGCGCATGGTGGGCATTAAAAACGCCACGCCTGCTGAAATCGCCGAAATTAAAACAGCCGGTGCTTACCACCCGAATGTTGTACTAGACCTTGATTACACCGTATTAATGCCACGCAAAGGAAACCAATAAATGGCAGTGCATCCAAACGAAGCCCTTTTTGAAGGCGAAAAAACATTCCCGCTAATTCCGGCATGCGAACATTTTGCCGGCAGTGAAAAATTGATTTTAAAAGCGCTGTCGCTGCAAGACAGCATAGGCCCGGTGTTCGATATCACCTGCGATTGTGAAGATGGCGCTGCCTCAGGCCAGGAGCGCGACCACGCAGAAATGATCGTACGCGTGCTGAACTCTGAAGCCAACAAGCACCGTATGGCCGGCGCGCGCATTCATGACTATACCCACCCGGCATGGAAACAGGATATCGACATCCTGGTAGGCGGTGCCGGCAAGGTATTGAGCTATATCACGATTCCAAAATGCACCGACATTGCCCAAGCCAAGGAAATGATTGCCTATATCCAGAAAATGGCGACCTTCTATGGCGTAGAACGCGAGATCCCGGTGCATATCCTGATCGAAACCCATGGCGCCTTAAGGCAGGTGCATGAGATCGCCACCCTGCCCTGGCTGCAGGTGCTGGACTTTGGCCTGATGGACTTTGTAAGTGCGCATCACGGCGCGATTCCTGCCGGTGCCATGCGCAGCCCGGGGCAGTTTGAACACAGGCTGCTGGCGCGCGCCAAGGCCGAAGTGGTTGCTGCCGCATTAGCCAATGGCGTGATTCCAGCCCATAACGTCACGCTGGATCTCAAAAACGTGGAAACCACACGCAGCGACGCCAGCCGCGCCCGCAATGAGTTTGGATTTTTACGCATGTGGAGCATCTATCCGACCCAGATTCAGGCGATTGTCGATGCCATGAAACCGAATTACGACGAAGTGACGGATGCCGCCAATATTTTGCTGGCGGCACAAGCCGCGGATTGGGGCCCGATCCAGTATGCAGGCGAACTGCATGACCGCGCGACCTATCGTTATTTCTGGGAGATTCTGCAAAAAGCCAGGGTTACCGGCGTTGCCATCCCTGAACAAGCCAATTCATCATTCTTTAGCTAACTATTTTGACTAAACCAATATGACTAAACTGACCTCCGCAGGCGCACGCTTTCGTGCTGCATTAGCTGCTGAAAAGCCGCTGCAAATCATTGGCGCGATCAATGCCTATCATGCATTGCTGGCAACCCAGACCGGCTATAAAGCGCTGTATCTTTCCGGCGGCGGCGTAGCCGCAGGCTCGCTGGGCATGCCTGACCTTGGCATTTCCGCGCTGGAAGACGTGCTGGTGGACGTGCGCCGGATTACCGATGTCACCGAGACACCGCTACTGGTCGACATCGACACCGGTTTTGGCGGCGCTTTCAATATTGCGCGCAGCATCAAAAGCGTGATCAAGGCCGGCGCCGCAGCCGTACATATCGAAGACCAGGTGCAGGCCAAGCGCTGCGGTCACCGTCCGAACAAGGCGATTGTTAGCCAGGCTGAAATGGTAGACCGCATCAAGGCTGCCGTAGACGCCAAGACCGACCCCGACTTTGTGATCATGGCGCGTACCGATGCGCTGGCGGTGGAAGGCCTGAAATCGGCAATCGACCGTGCCTGTGCCTGTGTTGAAGCTGGCG
>Ga0066472_100305_pt1 | contig 16549 bp, 7 predicted proteins | sample LakWasM106_HOW12_2_FD_59582 | JGI IMG/M metagenome (GOLD analysis project Ga0066472, IMG submission 59582) | Freshwater sediment methanotrophic microbial communities from Lake Washington under simulated oxygen tension - Sediment Metagenome 106_HOW12 | ecosystem: Environmental > Aquatic >...
GCCTTGGGCATCGGTCTGAAATATGACCTCCTTGATGTTGTCGACCACCGATCGATATCGTTCCTCGCTCACGATCAGCGCGGCATTTTTTGCGCGAATCTCGATCGTCTGCTCATCCACTTGACGCTGTACCAGACGGGTTCGTCCTGTTACCGCCAGCATGAGTATCTGCAGCAGCGCCGTCAGCACCAGACCAACGACGCCAACCCCCCATGCTAGCCAGGGACGATGTTGTTGTAGATAAACTTCAGAAGGAAATACGCGCATTTCCCACTCCCTATCGGCCATCATCAGGCGCGTTTGCCAGACGGGTGTGTTTTCCGAAGGCCTTGCCTGGCTATCTGAACGGAAGAGAACCCGACGACTTTCATCTGCAGCAGGATCATCGAGTTCAATGACCAGGTCGGGTGCTAGCTGCCCTCGTAAGGCAATACCGACCATATCGTCCACCTTGATGACGCCAACGGAAAAACCGATCAATTCACCTTTGAGCGCGTTCTTTTCCTTAGCTGAGGTCTGCCGGAATGCCGGTGCAAGCACCAGCAATCCAACCCGCTCCTGATTCTCCTGCACCAAGCGGAGCGGAGCAGTTGCCGCTGCACGACCCGATTGTCGGGCACGGGCGATGGCGTCGCGCCGGGTTGGCTCGGAATTGATGTCGAAACCGATGGCTGCTCGGTTCCCCGCCAAGGGGCTGATGTAGCCGACCGCCACGTAATCCGGTCGATCACCGGCGCGCACCAAGTGACGCTCGGCATTGCGTTCGGTAATCTGGAAATCACCCTCGGGATAGCGTTTGGCCATGTGCCGCTCGAAATCTTGGCGACTGGTGAACGACACGAGGGGGTTGAAACTCAGCGCAAAGAGATCCGGGTTGTCGTGAAGTGTTGTTGCCGTGAAATGGTCGAACTGGGAAAGACCAAGATCAGGCGTGATTTCAATCACATGTGCCAGTGAGGCCAGTACCTCGCGGTGGGCAATGAAACGGCGGTCGATGGCGTCGGCCAATTGTTCCCCCTGATCAGCCAATTGCGCCTGCTGGGTCGTTTTCTCCCAATGGGTTGCGGCCAAAAATGCCCCGACGGCAATGACGAACATCCCAAGCACTGGGGCTGCCATGACTTTTAGCCGATCCTGCCAACCGAATTGATGCCGTTGCAACAAACCAAGGATGAACGGCGCTAGCGTCAACACGCCCAAGGTATCGCCGACATACCAAGTCCACCACGCATACCCAACGGCAGTGGACGGTACGATGCCAACGAAACGCAAACTGGCAACACCGACACCGGCCGATATCACGCATGCCAGAATGCCCCCCTGCAAGAGGAAGCGTAGAACATCGCGTTCCCTCTCCAGATACCGCCAATCCAGGTTGGACCAGCGCCGCACCAGCATTTGCCCAAACCATGCCTGTAACAACGCCCCGGTGCCGATACTGGCGGCCAACAGTAGCGTCGTAGCGGATAGATTGCCATGTTGAAGGGCTACGCCGATATTCAACGCCAGTGAGCCCAACCATACGCCGGGCAATACGCGCGCGCCGAAATAAAGTGTGACCGCCAAGGCGAACCCGGCTGCCGGGAACACAGGACTGGCATAGCCCGGGGGAATGGCCAGCACCAGACCGAGAGCCCCGAGCAGCGCGTAAACGATAGCGACAATCAACCAAGTGAAATACAGAGGTGATTGGAGCCAACCCTGTTGATCGTCAGTTTTCATGGTAGAAGTCGCGAGCTAGCCAAGATTTTGTGTTCGAGAGTGGTGTTCACTGCCCGATAGGGTGTCCATCTATAGGACCGATGATGCGAAGCAATTCGCCGATCAACAAACCAAGAGCGTCCGATAGCTGGCTGCGGACATTATTGAGTCGGTCAGGGCCATCGTTTTGCTTGAGCGAAAGTTCGATACTTGCAGCCATCATCGACAAATCCGTTGCGCCAATCTGTGCAGCAGTACCCTTCAACGTATGAGCCAGGCGAATGCTGGCATCCAGATCGCCGCTGGCAAGCGCCTCGTTTAGCGCATGGTCAAACCCTGATTGGGTTTCCAGGAATTTATGTAATACGGAGAGATAGCGTTTGGGCTGGTTACGCGTAAAGTGCAACCCTGCGCTGACGTCAAGCCCTGCGATAGCATGCAGTTTTGCTATCTGCCGCTCCAGGTCTTCCTCGGTATCTTGATCGACCACGCTTGCGGCAAAAGATGGGCCCGGCTTCAAGGGGCGCTCGGGTAGCCATTGACGCAGTTTTGCCAATAATTGATCCGGATCGATTGGCTTGGGTAGATGGTCATTCATCCCGGCCTCAAGGCATTGCTCACGGTCAGAGTTCAGCGCATTGGCTGTCATGGCAATGATCGGCAGGGCAGCATTTGCCGGTTGTCCACGAATCGTGGAGGTCGCGAGTAGACCATCCATCACGGGCATCTGCATATCCATCAGGACCAGGTTATACTTGTTTTGGGCAGCCTTCTCAACGGCAATGAGACCATTTTCTGCCACATCCACGGTCAGCCCCATGGATTCGAGCAATTCTCTGGCGACCTCCTGATTGAGTAGGTTGTCTTCGACCAGAAGCACGTGATAGCCGGAAAGGGCGAGATTTTCGCCCAGGGTTACATTTGCCACCAAGGTTTTCTGCGGTGCACGGCCAGTCGCGCGCATAAATGCCTCCATGAGGCCATCGAATAGCGTCGAGGGAGTCACCGGTTTGGCAATCACGTCAGCGATACCGATCGCTCTGGCCTGCTCAGCCAGATCGTCCCGTCCGTAGGCGGTGACCAGGATCAATATTGGTCGCTCTGTGAGTTCCATGCGCTGGATGAGCCTGGCTGTTCCCAATCCATCGATTTCCGGCATCTGCCAATCAAGCAGGACGGCACTGATCGGGGATGCCCGTTGATCCTGTTCTTTGATTACGTCCAGGGCTTCCTGGCCGGACGAGACGGATGAAACCTTGAACGCCATCGACTTGAGTAGATCACCGATGACCTCGCGAGCTTCGTCATTGTCGTCAACCACGAGCAGGTGTCGACCGCGAAGATCTGGATTTACGGTCAGGGCCTGGTGAGGCGTGTTACCCAGTACAAAACAGATGGAGAAACGGAAGGTTGTGCCTTCGCCGAATGTGCTTTCGACGCTGATCTCCCCCCCCATCAGTTCGACCAGTCGCTTGGAGATGGCCAGGCCCAGCCCGGTGCCACCAAATTTTCGGGTGGTTGAGTTATCGGCTTGCTCGAAATTTTTGAACAGCCGTGACAACTGTTCCGGCGTGATGCCAATTCCGGTGTCGCTGATCTCAAACTGAAGCGTCACTGATTCGGCTGTGGCTGAGACAGGATGCACCGATACATGAATTTCACCTCGCTCTGTAAACTTGACGGCATTGCCAGTGATATTCAGCAGCACCTGGCCTAACCGCAATGCATCGCCCACCAGGAAGCGCGGTGTCGCACGATCGATGGCGATGATCAATTCCAGATTTTTACTGGAAGCACGCTCTGCCAGTTGATTGGCTACATTGTCGAACAGCTCTTCCAAAGCGAACTCACGTTGCTCGATCGAGAGTTTCCCTGCCTCGATCTTGGAGAGGTCCAGGATGTCGTTGATCACTCCCAGCAAGTGCTGGCTGGCCCATTGCACCTTCTGCAAATGGCTGCGCTGATGTTGCGTCAGCGGCGTCTTGATCACGAGGTGGGTCAGACCGATGATGGCATTCATCGGCGTCCGTATTTCGTGGCTCATGTTGGCCAGGAAGGCACTTTTTGCCACGTTGGCGGCTTCTGCTGCGATTCGTGCTTGGCTGACTTCCGCGTAAGAGGTTTCCAGATTGCGGTGCGCCTCATCAAGCGCCAGCCAGCGCCGGCGAAGCAATTCAAGCAACAGCCCGACAAGAATGGTAACCAGTGCAAATGTCAGCAAATAGGTTATGAGGCTTTTGCGCTGTGCGGGAATCGCCGCTTCCTCAATGGGCAAATAGGGCAGGCTCACGCTGATCCCTCCGCGCACATCACCCACGCGGTATCCCTGGTGGGCATGGCATTTCAGACAGGATTGTTCGACCAGGAGCGGCGCCATGTAGCGGAGGAAGCGCTGTCCGCTGTTGGTGTTAGGGGGTTCCAATGGGCGGATGGCGACAAACTCGTTGTCGCCCTTTTCGAAGGCTGTGAGCGCTTTCTCTTCCCAAGTGTCTGGGGCGTTATCTTGGCGAAGCGGCTTCAGGCTGGTGATATGGAACACCGTGCCATTGTGCCGATAGGCTAATTCGCTGATTAACCGGGTCATGAACGCCGGATTGATCAGCGTCAGCTGTTGCCCGTCTGTCGTGACGACATCGCGCCGCGCTCCCTGCAGGTAAGGATTCGGCTGAATTTTCTCGCTGACGGGAACATAGACGCCACCATGCTCGGCGTTCCAGGCCCGCGTATGAACAATCATGCGGAACATGTCGCGAGCACCCTCAGTCGCGACCGCAATGGACTGCGCGTCGATTTCCTGGAGGCGCCAGTGTAGAACTCCTCCCACCACCAAGCCCCATATCAGCGCTGGCAACACCCAGAGGCGGCGATCGGAGATTAAGCGGGGAATACGATCCATGAAGGGGCTTCCGATGAACGTGACACTTAAGCATCACCACCTGTTTTTAGCTTCGATGTACAGTGTGATGCACGGAATTGGTTATACGACAAATCCTGCGTTTGGTATATAATGAATTTCATATTTCATGACATTGATGATTTTGTCATATATTTACATGGCGTGGATCAACCAGAATCTGGGAGCGCGACAGGATGTGATTGTCAGGCTCAGTCAATTTAGGCCTCATGTTTAGTGGCCCAGGATCCAGATTGATGGGGCAGTTCAGCGTCTACAGCCATTAGGAATTCCAATGCCCCATACCCTCGAAATTTTTCCATGGACGGCCAATTTCGAAACCGGTATTGCTGAAATTGACGAACAGCACCAGGCCCTGGTTCGCCTGCTCAACAAACTGGTCGGGCATTTGGCCTTTCAGTCTGATGCCCCTGAACTTGATGCCGTCCTAGAAGAACTGAAGCGCTATACGGTTTATCACTTCACGACAGAAGAGAAAATCTGGCATGCCCACTTCAGTAACGATCCTTGGGAAGAGTGGCACAGCAAGGCGCACAGTGATTTTATCGACAAGGTGGTTGAGTTCACCGCGCACCGTTCGGACCGTGACCAGGAGAGCATGCTGGAGGAATTGGTTTCCTTCCTGACACACTGGTTGGCCATGCACATCATTGAATCCGACAAGCGGATGGCCAAGGTTGTTCTCGCTTTGCCGAGCGGCGTCTCCCTGGAACAAGCCAAGGATATTGCCAACAAAGAAATGGCCGGCGCAACGCGTGTCCTGATCGATACGGTCATGGGCATGTACGACAAGCTGGCCAGTCGCACGATCCAGATGCGGCGCGAAATCGCCAAGCGGATCAAGGCGGAACAAGAACTTCACAAGGCGCAGATCGAATTGGTTCGTTTACGCGATGAGGCGATCGCGGCGAATGCTGCCAAGAGTGCATTCCTGGCGAACATGTCGCATGAGATCAGAACACCGATGAATGCAATCCTCGGATTTACACACATGCTCAGGCGTGAAAACCCGACGGAAGCACAAAGTGTCAAGTTGCAAAAGATATCAGCCTCGGCCGAACATTTGCTCGAACTGATCAATGACATTCTCGATATCTCGAAGATAGAAGCTGGAAAAGTGGAGCTTGAACTGATCGATTTCGACGTTGATCAGATGATTCATCAGGCCTCCTCAATCATTGCGTTGCGGGCCCAGAGTAAAAACGTCGATCTCATTGTCGATGTCGCCGGTCTCCCCAAGCGTTTGAAAGGCGACCCCACCCGAATCAGCCAGTGCCTTATCAATCTCCTGGGCAATGCCGTCAAATTTACCGATCAGGGGCACATCACTTTGCGGGCCCGCGTGCTCGGAAACAAAGAGGGGGGCTATCTCGTCAAGTTCGAGGTGGCCGACACGGGAATTGGCATTTCGCAGGAAGGAATTGCTCGGCTATTCCAAACCTTTTCACAAGCAGATAGTGCTACGACGCGAAATTTTGGTGGAACCGGACTGGGGCTTGCAATTACCAAGCGGCTGGTAGAACTCATGCACGGTGAAGTTGGTGTTGAAAGTACACCAGGCAATGGCAGTCTCTTCTGGTTCACCGCTCGACTGCAAGAGACCGCAGCGGAGCAGATTCAAAACAACGACAATACACTCGCCGGCTTGCGTGCCCTTGTCGTTGACGATTTGCCGATTACCCAGATGACTCATAGCCAGCTCTTGCGTCGTATGGGCATGCGACCGGTAGCAGTTCAGTCCGGGAAAGAGGCAATTAACGCAATATCTGCCTCTTGCGAGAACGGCGACCTCTACTCCGTCGTGCTAATGGATTTGAAAATGCCCGAGATGGATGGATTGGAAACTTTCAAGGCAATGCAGGGCCTGACCAAATGCAGCCCCCCTGTATGCATTCTGGTGACTGCCTCTTCCGAACCGGAGGTCGCCCAAAGCGCCCTCGATGCGGGATTTGATGCTGTCTTGATTAAACCGATCAGTTTCGACCATCTTAAAGAAACCCTGTCTACCCATCTGACGTCCTGTGAAGCATTGCCAGTCTTGCCGCCTGAATTCCTGAACGACCCCGAGAAAATCCTCAAGACCGAATATCCCGGCACGCGAGTTCTACTCGCTGAAGACGAGCCAATCAACCAGGAAATTGCCCGGGAAATGCTTAAAGATGCAGGCTGCTTGGTCACTACGGTGGAAAACGGGCAAGCAGCCTGTGAGCAAGCCATCCGGACGGGCATGTTTGATCTCGTCTTGATGGACATGCAAATGCCTCTGATGGACGGTATCGAAGCAACGCGGGAAATCCGCAAGCAAATTACCGAGCGAGAATTGCCGATTGTCGCAATGACTGCCAATGCATTTACTGAAGACCGTGCTAATTGTCTTGCTGCTGGAATGAACGATTTCATCAGCAAACCGGTGGATCCGGAGACCTTTTATTCGACCGTATTGAAGTGGGCCAAGAAAAAGTCTCGATTTTGAGAATTGATGTCGTTCGACGCCTAGCTTGTTCTCTATTCAGGGAGAAGAGGAAACTAGCGGGCACCATACCACGACGATGCTCACACAGCTTTACAGCATTGACCGGTCCAGTGTTCGAAATTGACCACATTCATGTTTATGCCAAATATTTTTAAGTGGGCTGCGGACATCCATCACCCTGTTTTTAGCATAGGCGGACATTCGCCTGAGCATGCGCAACTCAATGCACGGATTGTGTCCGGATTCGCATTAGTGATTGGGATCGCCGGCATCATGACCGGCCTCGCCAACCTGATGACCCCGTATCGCGGTGAGGCCAGGATGGCCTTCTTTCTGGGCACTTTCGCGCCGTTCGCAAGCGGGAGTGTCGTCCTCGGCCTGTGGCTGGCAGTGCGTCGTTTTCAAAAATACGGCTTGGCGATATTCGTAATCCTGCTTCTGCTGCTCGTCTTTTCGCTAGTCTTTCCCATTTTGCTGAAAGTCGGCATTCATGCTCAAAGCCTGACCCTGCTCACTCTGGCGATTTTACTGGCGGGACTCGTCTTCGGACCCCGTGAGGCCAAGCTGCTGACGCTCGTATCGGTTGCTATCATCGTTGCGCTCTATCTCGCCGAAATCAACCAGTGGCTTGGATTCAGGACGCCACAAAACTCGGTAACGGCACCATTTCAGCGCTTCGCGAATTTCCTGGCCTTGTTTATCGGTAGCGGCTGGATCGTATCGTCCTACGGAAACCTTTTCCGACAAACCCTAGAACACCAGCAGGCCACGCTGAAGGAGCTGGAGCGACATCGGAATCATCTGGAAGCCTTGGTCGCCGAACAAACCGGGGAATTGATCAAGGCCAAGGAAGCTGCCGAAACAGCGAATGTGGCAAAGAGCGCTTTCCTGGCCAACATGAGTCATGAGATGCGTACGCCCCTGCATCAAGCCGTCAGCGTGGCCACGCTGATACGCCGAGAGCCGCTGACGCCCAAGCAGACGGATCGGCTGGGCATGATGGATACAGCCCTGACCCGCCTCACCGGAATCATCGACACAATTCTCGAACTTACCCGTTTGGAGGCCAATCAATTCGACCTGACTGAGACAGTTGTCGATCTCGATAGCCTCATCCGGAAAGCCGTTGAAGGGATACAGGCAGAAGCGGATGCCAAACGACTGGCGATTGTCATCGAGGTCACCCCCATGCCCTTCAACCTATTCGGCAATGCCCGCCACATTGCGATGGCTCTGGATAATTACCTCTCCAACGCAATCCGCTTCACGCCCGCAGGGCAAATCACCGTGCGCGGCATAACGGTTGATGAAAATGCTGATAGTGCGCTGATCCGTATTGAGGTCGAAGACACAGGTATCGGCATTACTCCCGAAGATCAGGTGCGCCTCTTCAACATTTTTGAGCAGGTCGATAACTCATCTACGCGCAAGTACGGTGGCCTGGGCGCCGGCCTGGCTATGACAAAGAAGATGGCCCAACTGATGGGCGGCGATGTCGGATGCGAGAGCCGCATCGGGAAAGGCAGTCGTTTCTGGTTTGCGGTCAGGGTAAGACGGGGATGAGTAAAGATGCCATCAGTTACTTTGAGGAAAACTTCTCCTGCGACCAATATTCAGCTAGCAGACACTGCCGACAGCAGCAACAAGTCATATTGCTGACGCAGCACTTGATTCATCTTGGCGAATACTAGCGGCAGCAGTTAATAATAAGGGAAAAGGCAGTGGCCGATAGACTATTGATTGTCGATGACGATGCGTTCATCCGGGAGCTCAATCAGGTTTTCCTAGAAAGCAACGGCTATCAAGTAGAAGTAGCCGAAGACGGCGAAGTGGCCTGGGAAAAAATTATTGCCGCGCCAGAGCGCTACGACCTCATCCTGCTCGACAAACACATGCCACGACTCGATGGCATCGCGTTTTTGAAACGCCTGAAGGCCGAATCACGCTTCAAGGAATTGCCCGTCATCATGCTGACGGGTGACGGCAATCAACAGGATGTCATGGAGGGGCTCAGCCAGGGGGCTTATTACTACCTGACCAAGCCATCCACCGAAGTCGTCCTGCTGCAGGTCGTCAGGAACGCGCTTGAGGAGCTGTACCGGAAACGCAACCTGCACACCGACATCGGCCAGCGTATTCATGGCTTGCGCAGCATGCGGCACGCCGAATTCAGCATCAGCACACTCGAGGATGCCCGAAACTTGGCCATCGTGCTGGCCGATGCCAGTTGCGACCCGATGCGCACGGTCAACGGCTATTCGGAACTCCTGACCAATGCGGTGGAACACGGCAATTTGGGCATTACCTATGCAGAAAAAGGAGAGCTCGTGCGCGAGGGGCGGCTGCAAGAGGAAATCGAGTTACGGCAAAGCCGCGCCCCATACGCCGACCGCAAAGTCACAGCCATGCTGAATCGATGCGGTCCAGCCTTCATCGTGACCATCATTGACGAGGGGGAAGGATTCGACTGGAAGGATTATCTGGAGTTTTCCCCAGATCGTGCCTTCGATCTGCATGGACGGGGTATTGCCATGTCGAAAGCGATAAGCTTTGACGATATTCGTTATGTCGGCAAAGGAAACATGGTCGTCACGACCGTTTATTCAGCGTGAAAAAACACCTCTGGCCATGACTAAATCTTCCGGTTTCTCCCTCCTCAAGCCGTTCTCCGCATTCGTGGTGCTGGCAGTGCTGATTGGCGCAATCGGCATCTACACCTACCTGATGCTGGCGGCCAATCACCGGATGGACAAGCAGGAAGATCTGGCCGAAGTGGTGCGCTTCAAGACCGAACAGGTGGAAGACTGGATCGGCCACCCGCGCGATTTCACCCGGACGACCGCCGGCTCCTATCTTCTGGCAGAGATACTGGGCAAGCCGGGTGCGCTAGCCGATAAACATGTCATTGAACGCTTGCAGCGCGGCATCGCCGACATGCAACTGAAGGACTATGCCGGAATCACCTTGATCGATCTGGAAGGAAAGGAGTTGATCAAGGTCGGCTATGCCGATGCTGATGTCTCTCACAATCAATCCTTCTTGCGCGCGCGCATTGCCGAGGCCATCGGTCAGTTGGCGCCGCTGATGCTTTCCCTCCACGCCCACGGTGAGAAAGAGGAACATCTATCTCACTTGGCCTTCCTCGCCCCTGTACGCCAAAGCCTCAAGGAAAAGCCAACGGCCATCCTGCTCTATAACATCGACATCTCACAGGAACTCTACCCCTTGGTGGCCTCATGGCCGCGTACCTCGGATACCGGTGAAATCTATCTGGTACGGCGCGATGGCGATACGCTGACCTACCTCACCCCCCGACGTGGCGCCAAGTTGCGAACTGCGCCTCTCGAACCCGGCGTCGCAGTCGCCGATGCCTTGCAAAACGGCACCGGCGTCTATGAGGGAATGAATTATCTGGGCATCCCGGTAACCGTGGCAGCCAGGGAGGTTTTGGGTACCCCGTGGATGTTGGTCGCCGAAATGGATCAGAGCGAAATCTACGAGGGAATCAATCGTTACGCCTTGTGGGTCGGTTTCCTGATGGCGTTGGCCATCGTGACGGCGGGCACCTTGCTGGTCATGATCTGGCGCCGACGCCAGCTGGTCGATACGCGCCGGCTGCTGACCTTGGCACAGCAGCGTTCCGAACTCGAAGCACGTTACCGCACCACGCTGGAGAGCATCGGCGACGGGGTAATCGCCACTGACAATCAGGGGCGGATCACCTACATGAACCGGGTTGCCGAGACCCTGACGGGCTGGCCCCTGGCCGGAGCCAGCGGGCAGCCGCTCGAAAACGTATTCGTCATCATCAACCGGGTGACGCGGCAAAGCGTGGAGAGTCCGGTGACGCAAGTGCTAAGCGAGGAAAACAGCACCGTGCTGGCCCACGATACGCTGCTCGTCTCGCGCACCGGCGATGAATGTCCGATCGGCGACAGCGCCGCCCCCATCCATGACGACATGGGCAGGATCAGCGGTGTCGTACTGGTTTTCAAGGATCAGAGCGAAGAATATGCGGCCGCTGATCGCCAACAGGAAATCGAGACACGATATCGAAACGAACTGGAGCAGTTGGTCGAAAAACGTACCGCCGAACTTGCCCAAACCCAGTTCGCCTTGGATCGCGTGGGTCTCGGCATTTCCTGGCACGACACGCTGACCGGCCGATTCCTGTATGCCAACGACGAAATGTGTCGGCAGCTCGGCTACGAGCGCGACAAGCTCCTGCAACTGAATGCCGGCGACATCAATACTCTGTTCCCGGCGGCAATGGCCCCCCAGATCGCGCAAGAGATGCGTGCCGCCGAAGGCGTCCTGAAGGTCGAGGGAATCAACCGTCGCCAAGATGGCAGCAGCTTCCCGGTCGAGACCCACGCTTACCTTCTCCCTGGCGATGACGAACAAGAGCACATCATCGCCTTCAGTCGCGACATCAGCGAGCGCAAGAAGGCCGAGCAGGCCTTGCTGGTTGCATTGGCGGCAACCGAGGAAGCGAAGATGCGCTTCCATCTGCTGGCCGATTTCACCTACGATTGGGAAACGTGGATTGGCCCTGATGGTCACTGGGTCTACTGCTCCCCATCCTGTGAGCGCATGACCGGCTATCCCGCCCAGCTTTTCTACGATAATCCGGCCCTGCTCGATGAAATCATCCATCCCGATGACCATTGGATTTGGAAAGAACATCGGGGTGATGTGGGACAGGGTATGGCCCACGCAGATGCAAATGTAACCTTCCGTATCCTGCATCAGGACGGCCACGCCATCTGGATCGAACATAGCTGCCAGCAGATTTTCGACGATGCTGGCCAATATCTCGGCCAACGGGCGACCAATCGCGACATTACCGAACGCAAGATAGCGGAGGAGGAACTCATTCGTACCCGCGATGCTGCCGAAGCGGCGAACCGAGCGAAGAGCGCCTTCCTGGCCAACATGTCGCACGAGATTCGAACGCCGATGAACGGGGTCATCGGCATGACCGACGTGCTGCTCAACACGCCGCTGTCGGCCGAGCAGACCAAGATGTTGCGCATCGTCCACGATTCGGCCCGCACGCAGCTCGGCATCATCAACGACATCCTCGACTTCTCCAAGATCGAGGCCGGCAAGATGGAGTTCTCCATCGAGCCATTTGCCCTGCGCGACGCCGTCAGCAAGACCTGCGCCCTGCTCGACGGTACGGCCAGCCAGAAGGGTGTCCTGCTCACCCAGCATGTCGATCCGGCGATTCCCCCGGCCCTGGCCGGCGATACGCTGCGCCTGCGCCAGATCCTGACCAATCTGGCCGGGAATGCCATCAAGTTCTCCAGCGGCCTGGCGCATCCTGGCCGGGTCGAGATTGGCGCCCGCCTGGCCGAGGAGCGGGATGGTTTGTGCTGGCTCGAGCTGACAGTGAGCGACAACGGTATCGGCATGGATGCCGCCACGCAGGAACGGGTCTTCCATCCGTTCACCCAGGCCGACAGTTCAACAACTCGCAAGTACGGCGGTACCGGCCTGGGTCTGGTCATCAGCCAGCGCCTGGCCGAGATCATGGGCGGTTCGCTGGAAGCTTTGAGCGCACCGGGCGAGGGCAGCACCTTTACGGTACGCCTGCCCTTCACCCGGGCTGACGAGAGCAAGCTGGTGCTGGAGAGCACGCCCCATGCGACCACGCAGCAATTCGCGCCGCTGCCTTCTCGTGAGGAGGCTGTTCGCCTGCATCATCTGATTCTGGTGGCCGAAGACAACGAAACCAACCAGGAGGTCATCCGCCAGCAATTGGCGATGCTCGGTTACCAGGCCGATATCGCCAATGATGGGCGCGAGGCTTACACGCGGTGGATGAGCGGCGAGTATGGTTTGGTGCTGACCGACCTGCACATGCCGCACATGGACGGCTACCAGTTGGCCGAAGCGATCCGTGCCGAGGAGGCGAAGAGCGATATGGCCCGGACGCCGATTGTGGCGCTGACGGCGAATGTGCTGAAGGGTGAAGATGAGCATTGCCGGGCGATCGGCATGGATGATTATCTGGGCAAGCCGGCGCCCATGTCGCAGTTGATGGGGGTGTTGAAGAAGTGGTTGCCGCAGGAGGCATCTGCACCGCAGGCAGTAGCACAGGCAAATCTGCCGCTGAGCGCACCGGCGGTCGGGGAAAGCGAACTGCCAGTCTTCGACCCGGAGGCACTTACGCGGCTGCTGGGGAACAAGCCGGATCTCCATCGCCGCTTGCTGGAGAAATTCCGGGAGAGTCTGTTGGAACAAAAGACGGCACTGGTCGCGGCCTGCCAATCCGGCGCAGCGACAGATGCCAGCCGGATTGCCCATTCCCTCAAGTCTGCCGCCCGTTCCGTCGGTGCCATGCAACTCGGCATGCTCTGCGAGCAACTGGAGAAGACCGGTAAAACCGGCGATACCGCGCCCCCCCGGGAATCGATCGTTGCCCTCGAAAACCAGGTGGCTGTCGTATTGCAGGCGATTGAAAAGCGCTTGGAGGGCTAACCAGAAAAAACCTCGCCCAAAAAACAGACTTTCCCTGACGTCCCCACTAGGTCGCTAAATACGAGGCCTAAATTGACTGAGCCTGACATCCCATCCTGTTGCGGTCCCAGATTCTGATTGATGGAATTGTCATTAAATAACGACAAAACAATAAAAATATTAGATATACTCAAGGCCGCAATTCTGTTATGTAAGTAAAAGCCCGCTATCGGACCATACTCTTATTCATACTGCTTGCAGCATTCGCAGCTTGCCGCAATATGAATAACGCTCATCCTCACTGTGAACCCAAAGGCCTGCGAAGTCGATTGCGACAGATGCTTGGGTGCTGGTATCAACGCACAAGGTGTCGCTTGAGTACAGTACTTGAATCGCTAGATCGAAAGATAACCTCATCCAACCTGTTAATTGTGAAATAAATATGCAGATTGACCCTCAACACCGTTGAGCTATAGGTACGGTGATCACACTTTATTCATCAAGGGATAATGTACCCCTTTCCCTTTCTTGCGAACTCGTACCGCCGACCCACAGAGCCACTATTTCGTTGCAGACCATCTGAATAATAGACACAGCAGATGACCATATGAATGCCCATATTCCAACCATGTTCATGATGATCATCGCCGCCAGCGGGACGTTGGCATTGTCAGTCGGCTGGGTGGCTCGAGCACGGGACGAAGACGGGCTGCAGTTATGGACGGTAGCACTAGTGTTACAGACACTGGTTTTTAGTCTGTTTTCGCTGCGCAACCAAATTCCGGATTTTTTTTCGATCCTGGTGGCCAACACCCTCCTGTCCTTAAGCTATTCGCTCCTTTTTGCAGCAATTGCCCGGTTTCAGCAGCGCCACGTATCTCGGCTGCTGCTATGGGGCCCACCGATCGTGCTGGTCGTGGCGCTCAAATTGTTGATGAACGAGATTGGTGCTCGGATCATTGCGGCCGGGATGGTTTTTATCACACAGTACCTGGTCATTTTCTTTTCCCTGTTGAATGGTAAATATCGCGTCAGCGGTAGAGGAAAATATCTGCTGCTCGTTGGCTTCAGCATCATGATTAGCGTGATGTTCATCCGGACAATGAGCGTCATCTTCGCGCTGGATAGCATTGCTAGCATGCTGAGTAGTACTCCGATACAGATCGTGACGTACGCGATGGCCTTCGTCACACTGATACTGATCTCGATCGGCTTTGTTCTGATGGTCAAGGAGCGTGCCGACGAGCGGATCCGTTTTGTGGCCATGACAGACCGACTAACAGGGGCCTGGAACCGTATCCGCCTAGAAGAAACGGCCCAACAGGAGATTGCTCGCTTTGAGCGCTATGGTCGTCCGGTTTCACTAATCATGGTCGATCTGGACCATTTCAAACAAATCAACGACCGGTTTGGTCATGCCACGGGCGATCTGGTCCTGAAGAAATTTTGTGCAGTCGCTCGCGGGTGCATCCGCAACACAGATATTCTCGGGCGCTGGGGGGGGGGAGGAGTTTCTGATCCTTCTGCCCGACAGCGGTTTTGCTAGCGCGGCCGAACTGGCGGAACGCGTTCGTCGTACTGTCGAACAGGAAGAATTCGCCGACGGACTTCGCGTCACGGCCAGCCTTGGATTCGCTGTCTGTCACTCGGCCGATACATGGGGGTCGTGGCTGGAACGCGCCGACCAAGCTATGTATCGGGCCAAAACCGAGGGGCGAAATCGTGTTGAAGCTGAATGTCTGGAGCAACATTCAGACCAGAACGCATGGCTCGATACGCAGTTGGTGCAGCTGGTCTGGCGCAGGGCCTATGAGTCCGGTAACGGACAGATCGACACCCAGCACCGTGCCTTGTTCGAACACGTCAATTCCTTGCTGAAAGCGATTCTTAATAACAGACCGAAACCTGAAATCAAACAGCAGCTTGGAGTTCTGGTGACAGAAATCGATCAGCATTTCAACGATGAGAATGCGATTCTCATGAAGTCAGCTTATTCGGACGAAGAGCACCACTACGAATTGCACGCTGCTTTGATGCAAAAGGCGATCAAGTTAATGCGTCGTTTCGATGAGGATAAAGTTGGCGTCGGAGAACTGTTCCATTACTTCGCGTATGACTTTGTCGCGCGGCATATGTTGATTGAGGATCGGAAGTTCTTTCCATTCCTCCCTCCTGATTGAATTCGAACTGCCGCTCCTTGCCGATGCCTCCATACAGCATAGCTCCAGAAAACGAATTAGAGCGTTTTTATGGTCAGCCAAATTCAGGAAACACACTTGATAAGTGTTAGTGGTGAACGGCAGCTTACCGCCCGACTGCCGCCAGCTACCGAACGTCAAGCCAACGGCCGCAAAGGCCGACTAGTTCGCGTAGGCATTCCGTCCGGTTTCGGAGTTGAGTGCTGTTGCACGACTGCTGCCCGAAACGGGTGTGTCAGCCTCTGGTATCGATACGATTTTCTATACCGACCGTGAAACTCATTCCGCCTACAATTTTGTTTGGGACCATAGCGTTCAGGCTCAACGTATCAATTGCGCAATTGGCCCTTTGTTTGCATAATGAGAAAGGCTAAAGGTACAATTAGAGGTACATAAATTTTGGCAGTTTTCTGTTAAATTCTTTTATTAAACAGTGCCTTGGTCTGAGATTGAGAGAGTCCCACCCTCTCCGCCAGCGGTACATCAATCAAGCGCCTTACGGGGCGCTTTTTTGTTGCCCTCGTCAGCCTGGCCAGACCGATGAACAGCGATCGGATTGGACGGCTTGAAACTCAGGGCTAGCGAATTTAACCCCGGATCGTTGTCTTGAACAGACTTGACAGCGTGCTGCTTCGTGTTCGCAGGCGCTGTCTTTAGTTGCCCCTTAGCGCTTCGTTGCGCCGCTTTTGGTATTGCGCGGCTTCTTCTCGCGCTCGCTGCTGGCGCCGCGTCCGGCTGGCGGCCTGGTCGGGTCGGCGTGATCGAGCCAGATCAGCGTGTCGATGTAACTCATGAAAC
>Ga0066472_100469_pt1 | contig 13167 bp, 24 predicted proteins | sample LakWasM106_HOW12_2_FD_59582 | JGI IMG/M metagenome (GOLD analysis project Ga0066472, IMG submission 59582) | Freshwater sediment methanotrophic microbial communities from Lake Washington under simulated oxygen tension - Sediment Metagenome 106_HOW12 | ecosystem: Environmental > Aquatic >...
GGTGTGTTTTCCATAGCGTAACTCCTAAACTCAGGTGTAATATAAAGATACTCCTCATTGATTTTATTATGATAAATAAAACTGTAAATTTTATAGCCCCCAGACTAAATAAAAAATTATTGTCGTTTTTGGGGTCTATTTAACGTTAGGCATAAAGAAATGCATCGACTCATTCTCAGAGCAATAGCCACATCCATGATGATGGTCTGTCTAGCCGCAGTCGCTCAGTCACGCTACGACAACCCACTTGATAACAAAACCTACGAGACGTCTGGCGAGTTCAAGACTTACCAGCCCGCTTCACCAAAAGACACTAGGGGCCAACGCGTCACAACAGCAGGCGTCACACTCCTTACTGGCGAGCCAGAGCTTAAGTCTCGTGTCAAAGTAGAGGAATTGGCCGCATTCATCAAAGAGGCTGAAGTGCGGGCCTATTCTGAACTCGAGAAGAATAAGTCGCCTATGTCGGCCCTCGTACAATTCAATTGCCAGCCCGGAAAGTGTCAAATCAAGCTTGCAAGTCAAGGCCAGGCCGAAAAGTCTACTCTTCAGGCCATATACGATTCGCTCTCAAAGATGGTACCCCTCAACGCAACTGGTGAGGTCATCTTTCAAGTCGAGTTTCGTGTTGGTGCCTAACCCATCATTCAAGCGGGACGCCTAACGGCGCCCCTTAATTCAAACGTTAGGGCTTACATGGGTAACTCAGGTAAACAGGCACATGACTTCTATTCCGACGTGATAAGCCACAACAAAATGTGGACAGTCAGAGACATCAAAGGAGAGGTCATTTTCGAGTCAAACAGAGGTACAAAAATCAAGCCACTGTGGTCGAAAATAACCAGAGTAGAGAAAATTATTAAAACCATCCCTGGATTCTCTGATCTTGAACCTGTTGAGATTTCGTGGAGCGAGTTCGAAAAAGAATTAGCACCAAAGCTAAAAGAAAAGAATATATTCGTCGGCGTTAATTGGAGCGGCAAAAAACTAACTGGCTACGATATGTCAGCATTTCAGCTCATTGAAATAGTTAGTCTTAATAAAGCTGCTGCCCTAACCCATCATTCAAGCGGGACGCCTAACGGCGCCCCTTAATTCAAACGTTAGAGCTAAATATGATTCGCTGGGGTTTATTTCTGCTAGCTGTAATTTCTAATTTGGTATGGTTGGTTGCGTCTGTTGGTGCTGAGTTTGTTACTTGGGCACAAGTTGTGCCCAAAAGCATATCCTGTTCTAGCTGCTCGCAACCCGAAGTTCAGGCCGCTCTTATTCAAGCTGCTACCTTTGGTCGCTCACAAATATTAAACCAGTTGCCTAGCGTATGGTTTGTTTCTGGTTTAGCATTATTCAATATTTTGGTTATTGGGTTGCTCTTATTTAAGCTTCGCTCTAACCCATCATTCAAGCGGGACGCCTAACGGCGCCCCTTAATTCAAACGTTAGCCATATGACTGAAATTCGATGTAAAAAAGTTACGTTTTACTCAAAAGTTGACGAAGACACCTTTTTTGGTTGGGCACACAGTATCCCAGCAGTAAAAAAGGTGTTTGGAGAAGTTGATGATATTGTCCTGTCCATTGGTTCAAGCAGCATTGAGGACGGTTCACTGAGGGAACTTATTGCCTTGTTGTACCGTTATAATTTACCGTTACAACAACTAGCCATTTTTAAAAACCCATCAAACCAAGAGTGGTTTCAAAATGAAAATAAATTTTGGTATAGCGGGGTCTTTGGTAATAATGGCTAACCCATCATTCAAGCGGGACGCCTAACGGCGCCCCTTAATTCAAACGTTAGCCATATCATGTTCTTGAACAGATTCACCTCTATCCTATTTTGCCTAGCACTAGTTACTTCATGCACTAGGTTTGGTGATACTACTCAATGTTCAGTTACATCAAATGGGGAGGCCATGTATTCTCGTTTCTGGCACCTTTGGGCTGAAAATACTGGAATCAAAGATGGTGTTCCAACTGCAAAAACCAGAGTAATGTCTGAGAATGAGAAATTGGAAGCTCAAGACTGTTTGAAAAAAGCAGATGAGCTAAATAACTGTAGTGCCATTGATACATTAGAACTTTTTTATCGTTTCGGTGTGGGAGATGAGTTGGGTATAAAAAAAGATACCGAAGTTGCTGATAGGTATCTTGTGAGAAAAAAATTAGCATGTAGTCAGTCTGGGCTAACCCGTCATTCAAGCGGGACGCTTAACGGCGCCCCTTAATTCAAACGTTAGGCCTTTAAATGCGTGAATATTCGACTATTCGTGATGCCATTAAAAGCCTTGGTGCTACCGTTGCGGAAGAGCACTTACAACCTGAGTTCTTTGGCAGCGCATACTGTATATTTAATGCTAATCAGAGTTCACAATTTAGGTTGGTCTGGGATGGAAAAGAGGGCTATGGTTTTTTACAGTCAGCTATATCTCCCGAGCAATGGAAAGATATAAGCCCTCATGTATCTGGGGTTTCAAATCTCCAGGCCCCCAAACTGCTAGAGCTACTCTCTATTGCAAAGGCATTAATAAATGATACAACTACGGCCTAACCAATCATTCAAGCGGGACGCCTAACGGCGCCCCTTAACTCAAACGTTAGGGTTTAGTTCTAAATCATTGTGTCCTTATTGTTGCGCCGCAGGTTTGTGTAGTTGGTAAGTGCAGTAGTAGTAAGTCACAATCCGTTTACGTCATGCGGTGTTTTGTTGCTGTAACTTGTACGCTCAGTTCAGCATGACGTAAGCCGTAAAGGTTGGTTAAGTTTGTAATTGCGGTGGTCTTTGCCACCATTTTTTAGTGAGGTTAGTGTGGGTTGTTACTTTGGTGCTCTTAAGTTACTTTTTGCCCTAACCCGTCATTCAACTGGGACGCGACTGCGTCGCGCCCGTTAATTCGAACGTTAGACCTTATGAGCAAACCATACAAACTCTCCTTGTTTTTTGTTGGTTTAATTGTTTCTTTTTACATATGGTTTTATTACGGTTCGGGTTTGAGTGAAGAGACATCTTATCAATTAGCTTTAAATAGAGCTAACCAATACGCTAAAGCAAACCTTGTAAATTTAGACAACTACAAAACCCCCGAGCTAGGCCACCAAACAGGCAATCGATTATTTACGTTCACATGGAATCCTAAAGAAAGTGGAAATAAACCCATATCTGTAATAGTTGACCCAGTTCTTGTTGAGGTTTATCTTGAAGAAAAATAACTATTGGTCTAACCCATCAGTCAAGTGGGACTGGCGAGAACTCTCTTCGATGAACTTAATTTTAATAACAATGGCTGTGCCACTAATGTCGCCAGCCCCTTACTTCAAACGTTAGGCCACATGAGATTTCTTTGCTTATACATCTTGCTTTGCATTGCCTGCCAGTCACTGGCAGAAGATGCCTTACCGAGAGATGTTTCAAGCTATTTAGAACTGCGCGAATCATGCGACCACTGGCGAGGTGAGTATGGTTACGATGAAGAAAGGCAAGCCGATATTGACTGGTCAATTTGCCAATCCTGCACAGGAACCGATGCGAAACTAACAAAACTCAAACACAAGTATAAGAACCAAGAAAAAATTCTTACAAAACTAAATGAGTTAGAGTCCGAGATTGAGCCAAAAGACAAATCAGCGGCACGGCATTTCTGTAAGAAAACAAGGAAACCTGAATGGTACAAATAAGTCACGGCCCAACCCATCCATCAAGCGGGACGCCTTACGGCGCCCCTTATGTCAAACGTTAGGCCAGTCGCGAATGGCAAAAAAGATTCTGATAATTGTTTTGGTACTTTGTATTCTAATTTATGCATTATTTCTATATTGGAGCAGGGCGAGGCCTATAGACCCAGAATTGCAGAAAGAATTTAATGCTAACATTCCTGAGTGTGCTGAGAGTGAGCTTCTTGCTAAAAGACTTCGAGAGCTAAATCGAGACTACTACTACGAGAATGAATTGAATGAAATCACAAGGCGATCAAAGGAATGTTTAGATAAAATTCCCACTTATCTTAATAAAAAGAAAAATCATGCTAAAAATTAAAAGTTGCCTAACCCCTCATTCAAGCGGGACCTGCTAAAGCAGGCCCCTGAATTCAAACGTTAGGTTTAAATATGACTAGATTTGAAGTTGAAGTTGAAAAAGACGGCAAGCTATATCAAGCCACAGCAAAAGTTGAAGATGGAATGCTTACCGTAAGTTCAGTTAACTTGGGAAGTAAATCAGCTTCCGTCTCATCAAATAACAATGTCTTAGCAAAATTATTGCTAAATGAACTTATAAGAAATGCAGGTTAATCGTGATGAGAAAAAGAGATGAAATCCTCAAGGAAATAGAGAAAAAACAAAGCCAAAAAGCTGTTGCAGAGCGTGAGTCTCAGGCTTGGAATAATGGAAAATACAAGGGCTCTTCGAATGCTCAAATGTCAAAAACTCTTGTAGCTTCTTTTGACAAAGCACTCCAAGACTTATATCAAGAACTTGAAAATACTCCAGAATGATTGGTGTTTTAAAAAACCTAACCCATCCATCAAGCGGGACGCCTTGCGGCGCCCCTTATGTCAAACGTTAGGCTGGATTCAAATTGTCCAAGATAATTCTCATAGTGATTGCTGTGTTTTCTATTTCTCAATCTTGGGCTGGCGAGAATTTGAAGTGCAATTCTGGAAAAGGGCATTTCACTGACTCGCTGTCACTCGAGATAGAAAGCGAAAAGGTATTAGGACTTAAGTATTTCAGCACTGCCGGCGAATATAGCTGTGACGTAAGCGCTCGACGTGGAGACGAAGACACGAAGTGGTCTGATCAAGGAAAAATTACAACGATTAATTTCGACGAAGGGGCTGCGGTAATTGAACAAAGAGGTAACACTTATACGGTTCGGTTCGTTGATCTTTCGCACGGCTATCATTGCGGCATGAATGGTCAACTGGCCGAGCAAATCATAATTTCCCGTGGCAGTAATAAATGCAAAATCAAGTGAGTGGTATCGGCCTAACCCATCCATCAAGCGGGACGCGCTAAAGCGCGCCCCTTATGTCAAACGTTAGGCTTCTACATGCACAGAGGTAAGTCAGCCATCTTAGTTCTAATGATGTCTACATGTACTGTAAATGCTGCTGTCAAATCAGAGACCGAAGCATGCACCATGCTGACTGACGCTGCCAAGAAAAAGCACCTTTCAGCCATGGAAGACCCAGAAGGCAAATACTATTGTTGGCTTTATTCCACTTCAAAAAAATATTTTGTTTTTCAATTGCATTACCACTTTGACGTGCCAAGAGATTGGGTGGGAAGTGATCTTGTTGGGTACTATGCCGTGCGCAAAAATGATGCTGCAATTTTCGAATGGAATCTAGGTGATGATTCGCTAGGAAAGAATCTAAACAAGTTCAAGGTAAGGCAATAATAAATGAGGCAGCCTAACCCATCCATCAAGCGGGACTGGCTTTTAAACGTTAGGTGTCATGAAACATCATCCACAGTTGCTCTTGTACTTTCTTCTACACACCAGGGTGGACGCCTGAAAGCATAGGCTTTACTATTGGTGGCTATTGTATTTGTGCCAATCATTGAGGTGTTGTGTGGCTATTCAGTTTTTACCCATTCTAAAGGCGGTGGCGCCTTATATTGCGCAGGTGGCGACGGCGGCAATCCCTGCATTTACTGCCAAGCCTGAGGCCGCCAAGGTGGATCCTGTATTGACGAGCCAGATCGAGGAGTTGCAGGCAGCGACGATTCAAAATGCGGAGTCTATCCATTTGCTGGCAGAAAAAATGCAGCTGGCGCTTCAGGCGTTGGAGGACACAGGGCAGGCGGCAAAAAAACAGGTGGCGGCTTATAAGACGATGCTGTTTGTTTCGTTTGGCTTGTCGATGACGTCGGCGCTGCTTTGTATTTATTTGTTATTGCGCTAGTTGCAGATGATTTAATGGCTTTTTAAACTATGTCTAATCTCACAGTCACCGAAATCAAGGCCTTTGTGCCCGCCAAAAACTTCGCGCTTTCCAAGCAGTTTTATCAAGACATGGGCTTTACCATGGCGTCAGAAGGCGGCGGTGTGGCTTATTTTCACTATGCACACGCGAGTTTTCTGTTGCAGGATTTTTGTGCGGAGAACCTGGCCGAGAATTTTATGATGCATTTGCTGGTGCAGGATGTGGATGCCTGGTGGGACAACATACACCATAGCGGCATTATTAAGACTTATGGCGTTAAGGTATGGCCAATTCAGCTACAAAGCTGGGGCATGCGTGATTTTTGTATCACTGACCCCTCAGGTGTGTTGTGGCGCATTGGGCAAAACGTAGATTAATCGGTTGGCGCAAGGTGCAAGGTCGGCAATTGCCGGCCTTTTTTATTGCGCGGTTTGTGGGGCATGGAAATTATCGAATAGTAGCACTATTAATATTTTTTAACAGGTGGATGTTTAAGCGGCCATAGTTTGCTATATTGGGCGCTCAAGCTGCTTGGGTAGGGTCGCTTTAGAACTAGCCCGCCGCGCAGTTTGATACTTACAATAGGCTATTTAAAAAAGGAGAGGGCGCAATGAAAAAATATGTCGCAGAGTTTTTTGGCACGTTTTGGTTAGTGATTGGGGGCTGTGGTAGCGCGGTACTGGCGGCGGCTTTTCCTGAGGTGGGCATCGGCTTGCTGGGCGTGTCGTTGGCATTTGGCTTGACCGTGCTCACCATGGCCTTTGCCATTGGCCATATTTCTGGCTGCCATCTCAACCCGGCCGTGTCTATCGGGCTATGGGCAGGCGGCCGCTTTCAGGCCAAAGAGTTGCTGCCGTATATTGTGTCGCAAGTGCTGGGGGCGATTGTCGCGGGTGGCGTGTTGTATATCATCGCCAGTGGCAAGGCGGGGTTTGATGTCACCGCAGGCTTTGCGTCTAATGGCTATGAGGCCCATTCACCTGGGGGCTACAGTTTGCTGGCGGCGTTTGTGACTGAAGTGGTGATGACCATGATGTTTCTGGTGGTGATTATGGGCGCGACTGACAAGCGTGCTCCGCAAGGCTTTGCGCCGATTGCCATTGGCTTGTGCCTCACTTTGATACACTTGATTTCAATCCCGGTCACCAATACGTCGGTAAACCCGGCACGTAGCACCGGCGTGGCGGTATTTGTCGATGGCTGGGCGATTTCACAGCTATGGTTATTCTGGCTGGCGCCGATTATCGGTGCGGTATTGGGCGCGGTGATTTACCGGTTTATCGGTAGCGACAAGGCGTAATCGCTACCACGCCCGTCATCAGGCGTTCAACCTTGACAAGACTGGCTGCGGCCAGTCTTTTTGCTTTTAAAGTCCGTGCGTGCTGATTGAGTCATGCAACGTTTAACACGCTAGCTGCAATTGTTATACTGGGCGATCAATTCAATCTTCCTATTTAATCTTATTGGGGCGAAACTATGGAGAGTCAATGGTTGTTCTGGGCACTACTGTCGGCCTGCTTTGCTGCGTTAACAGCGATTTTTGCCAAAATCGGCATTCAAGGTGTCGACTCTGACTTTGCCACCTTGATTCGTACTGTGCTGATTACGCTGGTGCTGGCGCCTTTTGTCTGGTTAGCGGGTAAGTGGAGCAATCCTCTTATGCTGCCTACGCGTTCGCTGGTTTTTCTGGGCTTGTCTGCGCTGGCCACTGGTGGCTCGTGGATTTGCTATTTTCGGGCGTTGCAGTTGGGCGAAGCCTCTAAAGTTGCGCCGGTGGATAAGCTCAGCCTAGTGCTGGTCGCCGTGTTTGCCTGTCTGTTTTTAGGCGAACGCTTAAACGCACGCGAATGGCTGGGTCTCGCCATGATTGCGAGTGGCGTCTTGCTATTTGCGATCAAACGCTAGCAGTGGCACGGGTATAGCTCAAACTGACTATTGCAAAGCGGCCAGATTCATTTATAAACAGGATTGGCTTTTTCAAACCATCAGGCCCCATCGGGGCCTTTTTTGATGATATCTATCCGCTTGATGACGAAAGGGAGCAATCGGTTTGCACAGCGTAGAAATAAACCAGCGGACGCCACCGCATCCATTTAAACGAGCACTGCTGGCCGCGTGTCTGCCGCTATTGCTGGCGAGTTGTTGCGGCAGTGTGCCTAGCACCATCACCCAAGCACCTGTCATTAAGCCTAAATCGGCCTCGCAAGCAGCTCTGCATGTGATCGGCGTTTATCAGGGGCAACTCCCGGAAAACGCGGATAAACGGCCATGGTGGGCACAGTGCCAGGCCGCGCAAGAGGCAGCAGGTAAAGGCGAGCCGATGACTCCGCAGGCTTGTCAGTCATTTTTTAACGCTGGCCGCGATCAGCGCACCATTAGGGTGAACGTGAGTGATGAGTCAACGCCGATTATTTTAGGCCTGATGTCTTATGAAGCCGTCACCTGGGAGATTAAAGCCGCACCCGGCGTGGTGATAGAGAAGGTGATTCTGGCGGGTTATCATCAACAGCGCATTCAAGGTGTCGGCGATGCGCAGGTTGACGTGTATAGTTATGACAACAGCCCGTGCGACCGTTGCGTGCAAAAAGGGCGTTATTTTTATGCTTATGAGCGCGTGCCTGTGGAGATGGAAGTGGCTGCGGGTGTGCGGGCTACGTCATTTCAAGGCAACTACACCGGCGGCACTTACCAGATATTCAAGGGCATGCAGTAGTGGCTGCTGTGCTTGAAATGATTGCTGGATGTTTACATTTTCGTGTTGGAGTATGTGTTGTTACGTGGTTTGATTTATGGGTTGACGATTTTGCACCTGGGGCCGGGCTTTGCGTTTGCGGTGGTGGCCTTTGGCTGTGAGGATGCCTTTTCTTTGTTGCAAGCGGTTTGCCAGCAGGATGCATTTGCGGCGTTTATCAAGCTGACACTGGCGGCCTGGGGCGTCATGATTGCAGCGTTGGTATTGAAAATTTTAGTGACAAATTACATTAATAAAAATAAATAAGTGAATGATTTGTTTGAAAATAAAATATTAATAAATAAGATGGTATAAACTTTTTTTGGATGGGGGACTCGAAAAAAAAGCCAGCTAACGGAGAGTCTTGTTTTGCATTATTCTAATCAGCGATGTTCAATCGCAGCCGCTGCCCTGAGGGCGTTTTATATTGTAGTTACCTTGTGTTTAAGTGCTTTCGTGACGGTGACCGCATTGGCAGCTGACGATGTGGTGCCTAGATTGCTGCTGTCTGGCAGTGAGGCAGCGGAGGCCGATAAAGAAGCTAACAAAGCGCCGGAGCCCCCCAGAATCACTTCTGTGTTTGGTACGCAAACGCTCAAGGAATACAAATTACCGTTTGAAGATCAGTATCCATCCGGCCCGTTTGAGCGGCTGGATAAAAAACTGTTTTTGTTTATCAGCAAGTGTGGCGAGGTATTTTTTGTGCGCCAGAACGACAGCATGGAGCTTGTGAAGCCTGGTAAATCCCTGGCGAAATTTATCCCTGGTGGTGAAACCTCAGCCGATGAAAGCAGCAGCAAGCAATTGGTGTATTGCCGTGAATTGTCTGGCGTAAAAGATTCTTTGCTGATTGGCAAAACCCTGTATGTGGCTTATACCGCCTGGGATGAGGCGAATAACGGGGTGCGGCTGGCGGTGAGTGAGTTTGAGGTCGATGTGGAAAACAGCGAAGTCAGTTTTAATCGCGAGATTTATATCAGCCGCCCGGCGATTAAAGAGCCGATTTTGGGCCATCAGGTTGGCGGCAAGTTAGCGCTGGGCGAGAACGAGCGCACTTTGTACTTCAGCCTAGGGGATTTTTCCAAGCCTGACCGCGTGCAAGATAAAACAACCTCCTTAGGTAAAGTGGTGCGCATTGATTTGCAACGCCTCAATGCCGAGGTCTATGCCTCAGGCTTTCGCTCGCCTTCTGGCGGCCTGTATTTTGACCGTGAAAGCAATGAGTTGTGGCTCACCGACCACGGCCCGCGCGGCGGCGACGAAATTAACCTGATCAAACGCGGCAAAAACTACGGCTGGCCGATCGTCAGCTATGGCACGATTTACGAGCGCGATGGCATGAGCGGCTACTACGGCAACAAATTCAATAGCCATGAGGGTTACGAAAAACCGGCGATGACCTTCGTGCCTTCCATCGGCATAGGTCCGTTGGTGAAATATCCTTCTACCGGCCGCAATGATTTTTGGGATAACGACTTGTTTGTGGCTGGCATGGGTAATACCACGCTTTATCGCGTGCGTAAGGAAGGCAGTGCGCTGGTGTACGCCGAGCCGGTGTTGAGTGGCTATCGCATACGTGCAATTCAGATTGACCAGAACGGTACTTTTTACCTTAAAACCGACCATAATCAACTGCTGATTTCAGAACAGGAATAATCTGTAAGCGTTTGTTTTTGCAAGCCTTGCTTGCCGCTGAAGGCAATCTGGCATACATTGTATGGCAGGCAGCTTCACACGTTTTTCTGAATCATAAGGAGTTCATATGGCAAAGTTTACGACTGGGCAGGAAATCAGAACCAATACGCCGACCATTGAAGTCACGATTGATGCAGCCAACCCTTTGCCGCCCGGCAGGCACCGTTTTCAGCTGATTGTAGAAGATGACGCTGGCAATCAGTCTGATCCTGCGATGGTAGATGTGATTGTGGTCGGTCAATCCAAGCCAACTGCTGTGATTGATGCGCCAACGTCTGTGGCCACTGGCGCTTCTTTTACCTTGTCCGGTACACGCTCGTTTGATTTGCCGCCGGGTAAAATCAAAAACTATCGTTGGGTACAACTTTCTTAAGGCCTTATGCGCATTCACCACGCTATTTCGTTAACTGCCCTGGCCGGTGCGCTGATGGCCATCAGTTTTGAGGTGTATGCCGCCAGTGGTTTGCGATTTCTCAGTCATCGTACCGGGTTGCTGATGACGCTATGGACCGTCCTGCCTTATATGGTGATATTTGCGGGGCGCTTCTTTTTTGACTGTATCGATGTTCTCAAACGCTGGCTGCGCTTTAGTTTGTTTGAGGTGCTGGTGGTGGCCTGGATCTACTGGCAAACGCTGGTGATGTATCCGGACGCCCAGGGGAGCCTGATTTTTCTATTTTTGCCACTGCTGCAGGCCAGCCTCAACTTGCTGGTTGGTGCGATCTTTTACTGGTTGCAATATCGTTTAAAGCAAAAAAGTGAGTCAAAAACTTTTAAGGCATAAAGTATGATCATGCGACTATTACCCTTAGTCTGAAACCTATACCGTTGGTTTCCCCTTGAGAGGCGTTTTGTGCTTAAAACATTATTTTTATTTGCCTTGACCGCCGTGGCCGAAATCGTCGGCTGCTATTTGCCTTATCTATGGTTAAAAGCAGGCAAGAGCGCATGGCTGTTATTGCCTGCCGCTGCGAGTCTGGCGTTGTTTGCCTGGTTGCTGACGTTGCATCCAACGGCGGCTGGCCGCATTTATGCGGCTTATGGGGGTGTGTATATCGGCGTGGCGATTCTGTGGTTATGGGTGGTGGACGGCATCAAACCGACCGGCTGGGATCTGTTAGGGGCTGGGGTGGCGATGCTCGGCATGGCCATGATTATGTTTGCACCGAGGTCAGCATGAGTAGGGCGATGGTTGTGCGACCTCATGCCTGTTTAGCCTTAATGCTTGCAGGCTGTATCGCCAAGCAGCCCTTAGCAGCGCCAGAGGCCGTGGTGTTTGATTGCCAAAACGGTGAAGTGATGCGCGTACGCTTTGAGGCTGCACCTGCCAGCGCTGTGCTGATCCGTGGACAAAACGAAATCAGGCTGCCACAACAGCCCAGTAGCTCAGGCTTTATCTACAGCAACGGGCCGAATATCATCCGTGGTAAAGGCGATGCCTTGACGGTGGAGATTGGTCGTATGGCTGCAATACAGTGTCAGGCCAGGTCATAGTGTTGCTCAAGCATTGGTTGCGTTATGCCTGGGCATCGCCCACCAGCGTGCTGGGGCTGCTCTTTGCGAGTGTGTTATTGCTCACCGGCGCTAGTGCGCGAACCGTGGATGGCGTATTGGAAGTCTCGGATGGTTGGCTGGCGAATAAGCTGACACGCATCAGCGGTTTTGCGGCGTTGACCTTGGGCCATGTGGTGCTTGGGCATTCAGCAGAGTGCTTGCGCCGCTTGCGCGCGCATGAGCACGTGCATGTTCGCCAGGCAGAGCGTTGGGGGCTGTTTTTTGTGCCAGCGTATTTGCTGGCGGGTGTATGGCAATGGATGCGTGGTCGCCATATTTATGATGATAATCCATTTGAGCTGGAGGCTTTTGCGGCAGAGTCCGCGCAATGCACTGCCGACGAAATGTAACCAGACAATAAAAAAACGCCAGATTGACTGGCGTTTTTTATATTTTAAATCATCAAGTGAAATGATTTTTTTAAACCGTTGTTTTAATACAGGCTTTCCCAGAACTTCCACCAGATTTTTTCGTCTTCATTGATCTTGCCGGTGACCATCGGGTTTTCAGGATAGTTAGTTTTGAGAATACGCAGCGTATCGCCTTTGAGATCAGTCATGTCCATGGCGTCATAGGCGCTGATCATGGTCACCAGGGCGTCTTCAACTGCGACAGAGTTGGGATAGGTTTCCAGCACATATCTGGAGCGGTTTAACGCAGCCACATAGGCTTTACGTTGCATGTAATAGCGCGCGACGTGCATTTCGTGCATGGCCAGCGTATTGACCAGGTAAATCATGCGCTGCGTTGAGTCTTTGGCATAACGGCTGGTAGGAAAACGCTCAACCAGCTCTTTAAAGGCGTTAAACGAGACGCGCAAGGTTTTTGGGTCGCGGTCGTTGATTTCCTGTTTGGTGTATTTCTCCATGATGCCGCGCTCGTTAAAGGTAGCCAGGCCCTTCAGGTAGTAGGCGTAATCAAGGTTAGGGTGGTTAGGGTGGAGTTTGATAAAACGGTCAACGGCGGACAAGCATAATACCGGCTCAGTTTTTTTATAGTAGGCATAAGCGACTTCTAGCTGCGCTTGTGTGGCATAAGCGCCATGCGGATAGCGCGCTTCCAGCTTCTGAAAATACTCAATCGCCTTGTCATAGTTTTTGTCGGCCATCTTTTCCTGGCCAGCAGCATAAAGCCGTTGTTCTGCCCAGCCTTTGGTCTCATCCGGTGGATTCGGGTTGCCGAAAATGGCACAAGCACTCAAGGTCAGCGCGGTGATTAAAATAAAAGCACGCGTGAACAGGGTGTTAAGCGGTAAAATGCGAAG
>Ga0066472_100480_pt1 | contig 12946 bp, 10 predicted proteins | sample LakWasM106_HOW12_2_FD_59582 | JGI IMG/M metagenome (GOLD analysis project Ga0066472, IMG submission 59582) | Freshwater sediment methanotrophic microbial communities from Lake Washington under simulated oxygen tension - Sediment Metagenome 106_HOW12 | ecosystem: Environmental > Aquatic >...
GACGCCGCCCAGTTGTCCGAGCAGGTCTGTCTGGCGAGCAGCGCGAATGACCGAGTTCCATTCGGCGTCGCTCAAGCGCGAGGGGGGTTCTGCTTGCCCCAGTACCGAAATCAGCTTGTGGAGAGGCATTGGGCGTTCAACCAGGGCAAGAGCTCATCAAAGCTGCTGTAAGTGACTTCAAAGCACTTCGCGTTTGACAGGGCGTTTGCCGCATCGGCAAACCCCTCTTTGCCAAGCAGCCCGACATTGAAGGTGTTGTCGAGCAGTTGTGCCAAGGCGTATGCCTTGCTGATCGGAGTGACCTCCAGGGCTACATCGGCCTGATACTGGGGAAAAATGATCATGCCTATCGGGGCTTGCAAATCTACATCCATAACCGCCTGGTCATGGGGCTTTGCATAGGCGATATCTCCCTTGCGAGTTTCAGAAATTGGCTCGGTCAAATAGACATCGGGGAAACGTGCCTTGATCAATCGAATTGACTGCTCCTTCAGGCTAATTGGGCGCGGTATTGCTCTGACTTTGAGTGTCTGACGGTCAATGATGGTCAGTTCGTCTGAGAGCAGGCGCCAATCGGAGAGCGCGAGCATTGCGCAAAGCGTACTTTTCCCAGCACCAGGATCACCTGGTAGAGCAAGAGCTAGCCCGTTTTTTTCTACGACAGCCGAATGAATGACGATGTCGCTACCAGAAAGTGTGGCAATGGCCCAGTTCAGACCCCACTCGAAAAGCGGATGGGCTTGGGAGAGGGGGAGCGGAGGAAACGGGGATTTACCCTCCCAGCGGAATTCCACCTCACGACCATGGCGGCTGAGAATGCTCCGAACGTCGACCTCAAAATCGACGAGTAAATCATCGTCGATGGATGCGGGATATGATGAATACAATCGCAACAGCGGTTCGGAAAGAAGCCCCGTATCGCTACGGACGCGACAGGCAAAAGAGCCTATCGCGATGCATACGCCATTGTTTCTAAGGCTGCTTTCGACAAGTGATGGCGCAAACTCGCCGAGAGGCATCATGGTCATGCCAGAATTCTATAGGCAAAGCGGACAATAGAGGAATCTATCCGATATCTACGCCCAGAATGCCAAGAATTTTGCTCAATTCCTGATACTCTGGATGATCAACATCCGAAGCCTCAAAAGCGGTAATCGCATCCGTGGATGCGATTACAACTTCTCCCGAGTAAGGAAAAAACAGAACTGCCTCGCTTTCACCCTCAAAACTAGCAGCGTGGAAATCGCCGTAGTCCGTTATTCTCGGGGCCGAACTGGCAGAGCGGTCTTGCGCTTCTAAGACCACGTTTGATCAAGGAATGCGTTGATCTCGCTTGAGCTCAGCGTCCTGCCTCCCGGGACCAACTTGCCGTACAGGTACAGTTGTTCAACTTCCTGAAGGGTCAGTGCGTACTGGGTTGGCCAGGTAAGTGCATTCAAATAGGCGGCGCAGATGTGCCAAAGAACGGTTCCGTTATCTTCAAGCAGAATTTGACTGATTGAGCGCGTCTGGCTACCGAAAGGCAGTTTGCTGCCCGTATTCCAGCCCGCATCCTTGTTGGTGCAGGGGTCAATCCAGGGAAGACCCTTGTAATTGTTCCAGTTGCCCGGATTCCAGGTGATGGTTGTGTATTGCCCGATCAGGCACTTCCCGCCACTGCTTTTCTTGGTGATTTTCAGCTGGTTAAATGGCTTAACCCCGGTAGGCCATGCGCCTTGGAAGGTTTTTGCCGTTCCACCACAATTTGGTCTCCAGTAACCCGGTGACAAACCCAGGAAATTGCACCCGACGTCGTGAGAAAGATTGGCTGTCACATCCATCTTTTTCGGGTGGACAGACATCCAGGCCATCGGTGAGAGCGCGCATTTGTCGGTGTCCGGATTGCAGGCCAGGGCTGAGCGGCCCGATACCAGCAACACAGGGGCTGCAGATGCGCCCTGGATCAGGCGACGACGACTTGGAGAATGCGTCCGTTCACTGGCCAGCTCGCTGGGTTGATCAAGATCTTGGTCTGGTTGGTTGTAATTGGTCACGATCGACTCCTAATGCATTGATGCAGCGAATTGGGGTGAGCTGCTACTGGACTATGTAAAGCAATAACTGCGCCGGATTTTGTTATTCGGCTTTTAATCAATCACATAGCCATAGTTCGCTGGGCAAGAAAAATAATGGTGTAAGAAAATCCGACAATTGAGCTCAATGAAACCTAACGTGTTGTGGAAGCTGTGGGGATCAATTGAAGCAGGTAGTTGGAAGGTATGGCATAGCTGATACCAGAAGGATTGCTGAGGGCGGCCTCTTTTGAGCCTTTGATAAACACCATGTTGATTATCCCGATGACGTCGCCGGTGTCGGTGTCGAATATCGGGCTTCCGCTATTTCCTGGGTAGGCTGTTGCATCGAGTTGAAAAATCTTGAACGTACCCCGTTTAAGCTGCTGTATCAGCTTTCCGTTTAATTGATTTGAGTTTCCGCCTGGAATTCCGATGGGGGTAATTGACGAAATCGTTCCCCGATGGGTTACAGGAGAGAAACCAAGCGCTCCTCCGATAGGAAAACCTGTAAATGCAACGCCTTGACCTTCGCGTACTGAGTCCGATGGAATGAGCTTGAGGACAGGAAGTGGTGGTCCTTCAATGCGAAGAAGCGCAATATCATGATCTTTGTCTCGGGCCAGTATTTCGGCAGGCCGAATCTGACTGCTTCCCTGAAGCCCTGTAGATTGAAGAACAGCAATCCTGGAATCACGGTCCAGGTTTTCGGGTAGCACATGCGAATTTGTTGCAGCGATGTTGCCGGAACCTATGACAAAGCCTGTTCCTCGCATCTGGAACTGCGGGCTAGCGGTTTTGTTGAAAAGACCGATGACCAGAATCGAAGGCTTCACACGCTCAATTGTGTCTGCCAAATCAGCAACTGCTGTTCGGGGATGCAAGCCTGAAAATAGAAGACAAAAGACAATGAGAAAAAATTTCACGTCTACATCAACCTGCTTTTAACGATTTTGTTTATTTCTGGCGACGGTGTGGTGATATTGGGATCGAACGGATGGTCATCGCGTTTGAATAGTTCGCGGATCCGCTTCACATAGCCTCTGGTTTCGGGGTAGGGAGGAATTCCCGCGTAGCGGTTCACTGCACCTTCTCCTGCGTTATATCCGGCAGCGACAAGGGCAATATCTCCTTTGAAATATGCCAGTAGCCATCGCAAATAAGCAAGGCCGCCTCGGATGTTCTGCTCTGGATCAAATGGCTTTTTGACATTGAATCGCTCAGCCGTTTCTGGAATGAGTTGCATCAGCCCTTGTGCTTTCTTGGGAGACACAGCCGACGGATTGAAATTTGACTCTGTGCGAATTATCGCCATTGCAAGCCTGGGGGCTATTCCATATTCGGGGGCAAGCTTACTGACCAGTTCAAAAATTTTCTTTTGGTCCGGAGGTACCTGCAGTGCCAAGTCATCATCGTCTTCGCGGGAGACCATGCAACTCGGTGGTGTTGCTAAAGGATCACCCAGTCGCGTCAGCATTTTTGCCGCATGACCATCTCCTTGTTTTGCTGCCAAAGCAAAAAAATAGGAGGCAGTTGCGTCGTCCCTGGGAACCCCTCGTCCATTGGCGAGCATCCAACCAAGGCTGTACTGCGCTTCCAAATCCCCAAGGCGAGCAGCCTCACAATACATCTCAAAGGCTTTTTCAGGATTTTTCGGGAACCCGTTTTCACCGTGTTCATGATTTCTGCCATCGATCCTGAGAATGGCTGCACGTTCTTTTTGATCCTCCTTGTCCATTGCCAAAGAGGATCCAGAAAAGGAAAGCAATGCGCTCGTCGCCAGAATCGTGGGCAAAAAAATCTTCAAAGTCGAACGCATCACAGTTCTCTTACAATCGCCAAAGTGAAATACCCGTACCGTCAAAATCGGCTGGATTCAGCATGCTCTTCACATCGGAGATCACGCCACCTTTTTCCAGTTTAGACAAGATTTCCTCCGTCGCTTTAGATTTGTAGTCGCGGTGACCTACCGCCAGGACAATTGCGGCTGCCTTGGGGAGATCTTCCCATGCAACGAGATCGACACCATATTCATGCTGAGCCTCCTTCGCTTCAGCGACAGGATCGTGGACAAATACTTTTGCCCCATAGGACTCGAGTTCCTGAATGACATCGATGACTCGCGAATTGCGCAAGTCGGGGCAGTCTTCCTTGAATGTCAGACCAAGAACAATGATCGGCATGTCTTTTACAGGGTGCCCGTTAAAAACCATTTGCTTGATGGTTTTTTCTGCAACGAACTTACCCATGCCATCGTTGATTCTGCGGCCTGCCAGGATGACTTCCGGGTGATACCCGAGCTTTTGAGCTTTGTGAGTCAGGTAGTAGGGGTCGACACCAATGCAGTGACCACCGACGAGGCCCGGGCGGAAAGGCAGGAAGTTCCACTTGGTGCCGGCTGCCTGGAGAACTTCAAGCGTGTTGATTCCCATTCGGTCAAAAATAATCGCGAGCTCGTTCATCAGCGCGATATTGAGATCCCGTTGCGTGTTTTCGATGACTTTGGCCGCTTCTGCAACCTTGATCGACGATGCGGGGTAAACACCAGCAGTTATTACGCTGCCATAGATTTCCTGGATTTTTGCCAAGGTTTCTGAAGTATCGCCTGATACGACCTTGACGATTTTGGTGACCGTTCGTTCCTTGTCGCCAGGATTGATTCGTTCCGGAGAATAGCCAACGAAGAAATCCTGCTTCCAGCGCTTTCCTGATTCCTTTTCAATGATAGGAATACAGATATCTTCTGTTGCGCCAGGATAGACCGTCGACTCGAAAACGACGATCGCACCTTGCTTAAGATTTTGCCCAACGGAAGTGGATGACCCGACAAGAGGTGAAAAATCTGGTTGGTGGGCATCGTCGACCGGTGTGGGTACAGCGACGACGACAAAATCAGCTTCTCTTAGGGTGCGAGGATCTGTACTGACTTCCAGAAGTGCCGCTGCCTTGAGGTCTTCGGTACTAACTTCGCCGGTTGGGTCGTAGTGTTTTTTGTAGCAAGCAATTTTCTCTGCTGAGAGGTCAAAACCAATCGTTCGATATTTCTTGCCAAACTCGACAGCAAGGGGCAGTCCGACATATCCCAAACCTACTACTGCAATAGTTGTCATTTTGTTTCCTGCAATTATCTAAAAATATTGATTACAAAGACTTAAGTAACTGACTGACCTCGGCTTGGGCGGGGAATTTCTCGCCTAGTTTTGCCACTGCCTCAAGTTCTTTGCGTGCATCATCTTTTTTCCCTGTAGCAATCAACACCTTCGCTAAATTCAATTGAATTGAAGCGGCTTGAGGCGAAATCGCCATAGCCTTTCTAAGCAAGTCGATAGCTTTTTCAGACTCGCCTTTCTCGGCCAGTAACATGGCAAGAGTGTCCATGAAGGCTGGTTGGTTTGGTGCAAGTTGGTTTGCCTTCTCAGCATATTCAATGGCCTTTGGAGAACCAGTTTTTCCGGATATCCAAGCCAGATTGTTAAGTATCAACGGATGATTTGGCTGATGGATCAAGGCTGCTTGGTAATACGAAACAGCTTGGGGGTAGTCTTTCCGCGCTGCAGACAGATCGCCTAAGTACATACGGAAAGCAATGTCTTTGGGATGATCCTTAAGCCAGTTGTTCGTGTGTTTGTCAGCCTCACCGGAATTACCTGATGCCAAATATGCGCCATGAAGTTTGATTGCAAGTTCAGCGCTTTCCGTTTGTTTTAAGCCATTGCGGAATGCATATATTGCTTCCGGCCAAGCTTTGGCAGACGCGTGGATATTGCCCTCAAGCAGATAACCAACCGCCTCCTTCGGGCGTTGAGTCTGGATCGTCTTTGCAATGTCTAGCGCTGCACGAGGAGTTTTGTTGTCCATCGCGAGTTGCACAAGCGCACGCTGGGCTTCCAAAAGATCGGGTTTTAATTCGAGGGCTTTTTTCAGCGTCTTGGTGCCATCTTCCGAATTCTTGTTCGCGAACTGGATTTCAGCCAATCTGAGCAGAGGGAGAGGTGAGGCAGGTTGAAGAGTGGCCAGCTTCCCGTAAGTTATGGAGGCTTGATTGAGTTCACCAGAAAGTTGCTGGGTTCTACCCAGAGCGTCAAGGATTTCCGGTTTGTCAGGAATCACTGTATTGGCTTCAGTGGCCGATGACAAAGCTTTCTTATAGTCTTTGTTTTTAAGGAAATATTGGACCAAAGCGAGTCGAGGTGCCGTTTCTGTGGGGTTTGCGCTAACTGCTTTGCCAATCAGTGATGCAACTTCCTCAGAAGAGGATCCCTCGGCAGCTCGCAGTTCAGCTATTGCAAGTAGAGCTTGGGTGTTTTTCGGATCGACGGATAGCACTGCTTCAAATCGTTTGCGTGCAAGCTCTGGTTTCTTGTCGAGAATATCCAAACTGGCTAAACCCGAAGCAGCTGGGAAGAATGTTGGATTGATTGCCAAGGCTTTTTCGAAACTATTCCTGGCGCCCTGCATGTCTTTCTTTGCAAGGAGGGCTCGAGCACGCAAATTGTGCGAAGCTGGATTGTCGGGTTGTTTCTTCTCCAGGCCATCGATGGCTTTCAGAGCCTTTTCGACTTGATTGCTTTGCAGGTAGGCAGCGATTAAGGCCAAGTCCGCTGTGACACCTTTATCAGATAGCGAAATCCTCTCCAGTTCCTGATATGCGCTATCCGTGCTTCCCTGAGCAAGATGAGCCAGTGCAAGGGAGGTCTTTTTTGCAAAGCTGCCTGGCTCCAGTTTGCTGGCCTTCGCAAAGTATTCGGCAGCTTTGTTTGGTTCTCCATGCTGCAGATAGGCTTCGCCGGCAAGAGACAACAGAGCGGGATCCTGGTCTATCCGTTCCATTGCGGGCTGGAGGGTTTCAATCGCTTTAGCCGCATTTCCGGCACGTAGCTGGCTGGCAACCAAAAGACGTCTGGCAAGAGGGAGCTGAGGCGCTAACTGGAGGGCTCTGGCCAGATAGGTTTCAGCTTGTAGATAGGAACGAAGCTGGTACTCGATTGCTCCGGCTATTTGCAGACCATCAGGGTTGTTTGGGGCAATTCGTAATAATTGTTGAGCAGATTCACGCGCAAGCTTGAAATCCTTGAGATGGTAGTTTAGTTGTGCGTCAAGGAAATAAGACTGGGCATTCTTCGGTGCCACTTTCTTAAGTACCTCAAGAAGTTTCTTGGCTTCTTCCGGTTTGTTGGTTTTAATCAGCAAAGAAATTGCAGACGCATAAGCCGGGATGTGTGTGGGTTTCGCATCAATAGCCTTTTTATATTGAGCCAGCGCGCCATCCAAGTCCCCCTCTGACGCCAGCAATCCACCTTTTAACAATAGTCCGTCAGGATTATTGGGGTGTTGTGACAACAAGGCTTCAATTTTTGTGCGTGCTCCGCCAAGGTCACGACTGGCAATCTTCTGACGAATTTCTGCTAGTTGTGCCGGTGCATAATCAGGTTGTGCAGCAAGAGCGGCTTCAAGTAGTTGTTTGGCAACATCCGGTCTCCCCAGCGAAGCATGGGCCACACTTAGGCTCGTATTCAAGGCGGCGGTGGATTCTGTGGTCGACAGAGTGATTTTGCCAAAATCGTCAATCAGCTTTTTGGCCTGGCCTTTGGCTAACAATACATTGGCTAGCAATGGCACTATCGCATCAGGGGAATATTTTAATTCTAATGCCTTGCGTAGTTCGACTTCAGCCCCCGTGATGTCTCCAATATCCAGTAATGCTTTGCCGAGCAAAAAGCGTGCTTCGGCGAGATTTGGATTTTGCTGCAATGCATTCTTCAACTGAATGACGGCAGCTTTGCTGTCACTCTTGGCCAAGTACTCCTTGCTTGAAGCTATTAGGCTTTCCGGAGAATCGCCACCACAGGCCCCGAGCAACAATGCAAACGCCAAGGTCGAAATTGATTTTGTGCTAACAAGATGTGGCATTTTCATATTTTTCTCTTTGCAAGAAAGAAACTACTTTAATCCGAGGCGATGCATTAAATCGTAGAGAGTAGGGCGGCTGATACCCAGTATTTCGGATGTTCTCAGCAAATTTCCGTTGGTTCGACCAAGAGCAGTTACGATTGCCTGACGCTCTGCATCATCCCTGACTCGACGCAAATCAATATATTCAATGTCATCCGTGTTGGCGATTTCCAGGCCAATGTCTTCGCGTGTAATACGATTCCCTTCCGCCATGATGACTGAGCGCTTGATGCAGTTTTCCAGTTCTCGAACGTTACCTGGCCATCGATGCGTTTCAATGGTGCGAACTGCATCTTCAGTCAAGCTCATGTTTCCTCGCTTCTGTTCATTTGAGAACTTGCGAACAAAGGCATGTGCTAACAAGGCAGCGTCGCCAACACGCTCTCGAAGCGGAGGTATGGGGATGACTATTTCTGCAAGACGGTAGTAGAGATCTTCGCGGAATCTGCCGTCGCTTATCTGTGTTTTCAGGTCTTGATGCGTTGCGCAGACGATTCGGACATCAACAGGGATTTCCTGGCGGCCTCCCAGGCGTTCTATGACCCTCTCCTGCAGGAATCTCAATAATTTGGCTTGCAAGGCTGACGGTAAGTCTCCGATTTCATCCAGCATTAGCGTACCGCCATGTGCCGTCTCTATCTTCCCTGGTGTTGTTTTCGCTGCTCCCGTAAAGGCACCTTTCTCATAACCGAATAATTCACTTTCGAGCAAATTTTCTGGAATGGCGGCGCAGTTGATCGCAACGAAGCGTTCCTTCGATCTCTGGGACGATTCGTGTAATCCTCGGGCAAGTAACTCTTTCCCAGTTCCGCTTTCGCCAAGTAGAAGAACAGTAGCGTTGCTGTTGGCGACTTTTTCGATGGTGCGGCAAATTTTCTGCATTCCCGCATCGCGAGTCAGTAAACCTGCAAGGCTGTCAGGGTGTTGGGCAGCGAGCAGGCGGTGATTTTCCAGTTGCAATTCGTGTAGGCGAAATGCGCGGTCTATCGTCAGCGCCAGCATTTCCGGTTCAAATGGCTTGGCAAAAAAATCGTAGGCGCCAAGCGCTATGGCTCGCAATGCGTTGGTGCGGTCATTCTGCCCTGTCAGAACAATAACCTTGGTTTCAGGGGCAATTGCGAGAATTTGTTCCAGAAGGCGGAATCCTTCGGATACCGAATCTGCATCTGGCGGCAATCCCAAGTCCATGGTCACGACTGCGGGGTTGTGACGATGAATCTGCGCCAATGCACTTTCACGGTCTGCTGCAGTCAAGGTTTCATATTGGTCGAACGACCAACGAAGCTGTTTTTGTAACGCCAGGTCGTCTTCTACGATGAGAAGAGTAGGAGCCTTTTCAGTACTCATGCGGCTGCCCGTTCTCTGAGATCGGATTCAGTGTTGATCGTAAATAGGGGAAGAGAAACCTGGATACGAGTTCCTATGCCAGGTTCACTCTCGACTAACATTTCGCCGCCTAATTCGCGGACATATTGGGCACTTTCGTATGCGCCGATTCCCATTCCGGAATCCTTGGTGCTTTGAAACGGCTTGAACAGGCGATCCCTGATGAACTCCTTGGTCATCCCATGTCCGGTATCACCAACTTCGATCGCGGCTTTGTCATTTTTTCGTTCCACGGAGATCCATACCTTGCCATCATTTGGTGAGGCATCAAGAGCGTTTTGCACTAAATGGCCGATTACTCTTTCAAGACGCTCATCATGGCCGCGGGCAACCAAGCGTTCCTGAATACGGACGTCTATCGATCTGCCCTGGTTCATTTTATCCTTTTGTATGCGCAGGATGACATCGGCAAGATTAACCCCGCAGATTCCGCCCGGGGGGGGGGCGCCTTCACGCAACTGCATCATGAGTTGGCGCATTCTTTCCACCGCATGGTCCACAGTCATCAACATATCTTGCTGAAATTCTGGATTGTTATGATGCCGTTCGGCATTTTTTAGCATTAATGACAGTTGAGTGACGATGTTTTTAAGGTCATGGACGACAAATGCAGACATCTTATTGAATGCATCAAATTTTCGAACCTCCAATAGCGCTTCCGTGGCCTGCATCTTGGCCAGAAAACTTGCAGCCTGGCAACCCGCTGTCCTAAGAAGGTCGTTGACCTCCCAATTTACGTTGAGAGGGGTACGCGAACTGGAAAGGATGACGAATCCATGCATTTCGCTGCCCGCCATCAGAGGCACAATGAGCCACGCGTTTGGAAGTTCCGAAAGCCATGTCGGCAGCTCAAATCCGTTATAGCGAGCTGGGAAACAGCGATATTCCTCTAAATTGATTACCCATCCGCTGGTTAGCAAGAAACGACAGAGCGGTGAATTGAGCGGCTCCACAGAAACACAGTCCGGAAGATTCCATCGAGCACTTTGTCTATAGCTCTCCTGGCCAGCCTCGCGTAACCAGAGAGTCCCAGCAGGGCTTTCGACCATGTTTGCCAGTCCGCGAATTACCTGCTGTCCCATTGATTGGGGGGAGTCCTGAGCGGTTAGCGTTTGGGTAAACCGCAGCCATTCTTCGCGATAATCGTAGCGGTAATGGAAAAAATGCTTGCCGACCAATACTTTCATTTTGGCGCGCATTGATCCAGAGACGAGAAGAATGCCCAAGAGAAGTATCGCTGCAAAAACAAGCGCCAATTGGAGTGCACGGCCCCATTCACCGCCAAAATAGCGAACGTAGTAACCAATGCCTGCCATAAACAGCAGATAGATTCCAGAGAACAGTAGCGTGACAGAATGAAATGCTGCCTTTTGGGAAAGGCGGATCTTGGAGGCCCAGTCTTTGCTGCGCTCTGTGGTGAGCATCAATAGCGGCACTGTCATCGCGTGAACGAAACCGCGAACGCTTAGCGCATCGCCGTCGATATGGCCGAACATCATCGCGTCGGAAAACAAATAGACGTCAAAAACGAATTGAACCAGCAGTGCCAGGCAAAGTGGTTTGACGTTCCAGCGAGAGTCTTCCGCAACCGAGCGGAAGAGTTGTTCAACCAGAATCAAACCCATGACAGCTTCAGCCAATCCATGGAGGATCAGGGTTCGCAACCAGTCCTGAGCTGTTATCCATCCAGCAGCAAGTGCAAACTGGATCAACATGCCACTGGCTACTAAGGTCCAACAGGCAACAGGGAGCCACGTAGCGCCCATGGATATTGCCTTGCTCTCATCTGTTCGGGGGAGTAAAACGGACAGCAAAAAAGCAAACCAGGCGCCATATCGTGTGACGTCAAGTAAAGCTGCTGTTACAAATGCCAGTGGCTGTCTGTATTGAAGGGCAAGCAAAGCCGAAAGTGCCCAGAGGGTTGACAGGGTCGCAGCAATGACCATTCGCCTAGCGTTGACGCTGGCGCGCCAATCGCGACTGAACGAGACAAGATAGACCAGCAGCAACAGATAACCAAAGGCTGCGAGTCCGAAACTCCAGGAGATGAGCGTAGTGTTTGTCACATCCATGCAATGAGCTTCTTAGTCCGCGGGTTTCCGAGGGGGCGCACGAAGTTAATGCGCACCCTTGCCGGTCAAGACGACGCCGATCGTTTCAAACAAGACCACGATATCCAGAAACAGCGAGTGGTTCTTCACATAATAGAGGTCATACTGAAGTTTCTCGGCAGAGTCCTCCACTGTCGCTCCATAGTGGTAGCGTACTTGGGCCCAGCCGGTGACTCCCGGCTTGACGCTGTGTCTAACCGCGTAGAACGGAATTTCCTTGGTCAATTGATCTACAAAGAACGGTCGTTCCGGACGGGGGCCGACCAGACTCATGTCGCCTTTCAGAACGCTGAACAATTGCGGAAGTTCGTCGACGCGAAGCTTGCGGATGATTTGACCGACCCGAGTGACGCGATTGTCCTGTGCCTGCGCCCAAATTGGCTTTCCGTCCTTTTCTGCGTCGCGCCGCATGCTACGGAACTTGATTACGTTGAAAAGGCGACCATTTAATCCAACACGCTCCTGCCGATAAAGGAGGGGAAGGCCGTCCTCGATAACGATCAGGATTGCAGCAATAAACATTACTGGCAATGCCAAGATGATCAGGATGCTTGCACAAATTATGTCAAAGAGACGTTTAATCGCGGTTCGAAAGGTCCCTTGGCGAAATCCATCACCAAAAATCAGCCATCCGGCGTATAGCGAATCAAGCCTTATTTGGCCGAGTGTTTGCTCAAAGTGACTGGCTAAATCCAGGACGCGAATACCTTGCAATTTGCAGTCGAGCAGCTCGCGTAGCGGCATGGAACCACCACGGCGTTCGCTAAGAGCTACAACGATCTCATCGGCATTCAAGTTGCGGGCGGTATCCGTTAATGACAAGTCACGGCTGAGAATCATGTTTGAAGCTACTTGCGGTTGATCCTCGTTTACCCCCGGGAAGAAACCGATGATCTCTGCGGATGGATCCGAATGTTCCAAGGCGCGTTTCACGGCGAGTGCCTGGTATCCCGTTCCGAAAACCAGGATTCGGCGTCGCAACATTTTTGCTGTTGGGGCATGAGTGGCTCCGACGCGTGTTACCAGCATGCCAAAGACGGCGGACATCGCCGAGAGATGGATCAAATCACGATTGACAGCAGCAATTGGGAGCAGGGCATATAGCCCGTAAGCAACAGGAATGGCGAGATAAATGGAAAGGACGGTGCGAGCACGCGTTTCTTTTGTCAAGCGATTAGCTGTCCGCTGATAAAGACCCAGCAGCGTGTTAATGGAGAGCATGGTGGCAGCAAACAGGAAGGCATAAAGGAAAATTTGCTGCAGGTTGACCGGTAAGCCGCTATTGATCCACATCAGCGTGATAATCAGGCTGAGAATAAGGAAGGAAAAGTCAAAAAGCATCCCGGCGACGCTACGCCAAGTGAACCAGTGATTAAACAGCCTGATCATGATGCTCTCGCTCCATCCGGGTATTGATTCTGGTGATTGAGGTGGGCAAAGACAAGA